>JAABUQ010003501.1_pt1 | contig 28685 bp, 20 predicted proteins | sample 5560001 | NCBI WGS metagenome assembly JAABUQ01 (sample SAMN10711888, study PRJNA513371) | rock metagenome | isolation source: Antarctica rocks | place: Antarctica: Victoria Land, Finger Mt nord | collected 2015-12-18 | reverse complement strand
TAAAGCCCGGACCTGTCTCAGAAAACAAGTGCCTGTGCGGCGGGCTAAAGCCCGGACCTATCTCAGAAACAAGTGCGTGTGCGGCGGGCTAAAGCCCGGACCTGTCTCAGAAAACAAGTGCCTGTGCGGCGGGCTAAAGCCCGGACCTATCTCAGAAACAAGTGCGTGTGCGGCGGGCTAAAGCCCGGACCTATCTCAGAAACAAGTGCGTGTGCGGCGGGCTAAAGCCCGGACCTGTCTCAGAAACAAGTGCCCTATGTGCGGGCTAAGCCCGGCCTATCTCAGAAATAAGTGGCCTGTACACCCAGGGGTAAGTCGCTCTCGCGGTCTCGATACCGGGCGGGGGTGATGCCGAAGTTGATCAGGAGCGAGTTTCGGTTGCGCCGCGAACGCTTTCGTGGAGTGGACCGGCCGGGTCTGTGAGGGTCAGGAGATGGTGACGCCTTCTTCGACGACGAGGCGATCGACGGCGATGTTGAGGGCGAGGCCGAGCCGGCGGAAGCCGGAGCGCCAAGATTCGGTCTGGGTGGAGAGACTGGAGGCGCTGCTGATATCCGGGCGTTGAAGGAGGTCGTTCCAGATATTTTGTGCCTGCCAGAGGTTGACCTCGAAGGGCACGTGGCGGAGGGTTTCGGCGAGGGAGAGAGCCATGTGGAGGGCGGGCTGGGCGGCCAGGTCGTCGGCCGCGGCTGCTTCGAGGCGGACCATGGCTCGTTTCATGCGCTGTCCGGCGGCGTAGGAGAGCTGGGCGGTGTCGAGGGCCACGTGGTCACCGAGGGCTCGGGAGAGGAGTGACTGGAAGTCGTCGGTCTTGAACTCTTCGGCCTCGATGGCGCGGCGGAGGTCGGCGTTGAGGGCATATCCGGCGGCGAGGGCGAGGGCGGGAGGAACGGTCATGCCGGACTCGGTGAGGAAGTGGAGGAGGGAGGCGTGGTCGTCGTAGATCTTGCGGAGGGAGTCTTCCATTTCGGAGAGGGTGCGGTCGAGGATGGAGCGAAGGATGCGGTGCTGCTCGTCGGCGAAGAGGGAGGTGAGGGAGTAGTCGATGCCGCCGAAGAAGCGTTCCAGGAGATGGATGACGTCGGGGAGGTTGGCTTTGCGGATGGCTATGCCGACGGCGGCGCCGAAGTTCGCGAAGCTGGCGATCTCCTTGGGATCTCCGGGGTTGAACTTGCGGATGGCGGCGGAGAGGTTCTGGTCGCCGAGGTGGAGGACGGCGTAGGCAATCTCTTCAGACTCCTCGGTGATCTTGGAGCGGAGCTCCGCGCGACCGAAGGCGAGGCGGCCGCGGCCGGAGGCGAGGACCTCGTGACCTTCGCGGCGGACGTTGAAGCAGAAGATCTCGCCGGACTCGGGGTACTGGCGGAAGACGGAGGAGATGGCGTAGTGGGCACCGACCTCTTCGAGGCCGACGCGGAGGCCGGTGACGTAGCGGCGGTAGACCTCGGCTCCGCTGCCGAGTTCGGGGACGTTGCTTTTGGCTTTGGCGAGGAGATCGAGAAAGGCGGGTTCGAGGGCGGCGCCGACGGGACCGAAGAGGCCGGCGGCAAGCTGGAGGACGCGGCCAGCGTAGGCGATGATCTGAACGGTCTCAATGCCGGAGATCTCGTCGAAAAACCAGCCGCAGGAGGTGTACATGAGCTGGGTGTGGCGGCCGAGCTCCATGATCTCCCAGACGGTGGTGCGTTCTTCGGGGGTGAGCTTGCGGACGGCGTGCTGGTCGAGGAAGCGGTCTTCGGAGGCGGGGGAGCGATCGAGGACGACATGGATGTAGGCGTCGCGGGCAGTCCAGACGTCGATCAGGAGGCCTTCGGAGAGCTGTTCGACGAGGGGTGCGGTGCCATCGCGAAGGAGGTCGAGGGCATCGCGGAGGGGACCGCGCCACTGCTGGTTCCAGCCGGACTTTCCGCCGTTGCAGCCGCAGTCGGAGCGCCAGCGTTCGACGCCGTGGAAGCAGGACCAGGAGGTGTCTTCGGCGACCTCGGCCTCCCACTGGGGCGGGAAGCGATGGAGGAACTCGGCGTAGTTGGTGAGTTTGGCCTGGCCTGAATCTTCGATCCAGTGGAGGGCGTGGCTGAGGGCCATCTCGCCGTGTTTGTGGTGGTGGCCGTAGCTTTCGCCGTCGGTGGCGACGTGGGAGAGCTGGGGTCCGGAGGTGTGGGGGCGAAGGCCGCCGAGGAGGCGTTTGCCGAAGGCTTCGCCGCTGTTGAGCAGGCCTTCAAAGGCGATGGCGCGGGAGCCGGGGCCGTCGTAGAAGAAGACGGCGATGGAGCGGCCGTCGTCGAGCGGGATGCGGTAGGGGTGGGTGGGGTCGACGGAGGCGTTGGGGGTGGGGGTCCAGGGAGCATCGGGGGCAGGGGGCGAGGCTGCGGTGGTTGGGGCTGCAGGATCTTCGCCTGCGGATGCGCCTTCGTTCCGGACGACCGAATTCTTTTCTAGAGGAGGTGCGGAGGTGGGGATCCGGCGGACGTGCTCGCACTGGTTGGGGGCGAGGATGGTGAACTTGATGCCTTCCTGGGCCATGAGGTCGAGGACCTGGCGGTTGACGGCGGTCTCGGCGAGCCACATGCCTTCGGGTTTGCGGCCGAAGCGATGCTCGAAGTCGGCGATGCCCCAGCGGATCTGGGTGCGGGCGTCGCGCTCGGAGGCGAGGGGCATGATGATGTGGTTGTAGACCTGGGCGATGGCGGAGCCGTGGCCGCTGTAGCGAGCGGCGGAGTGGAGGTCGGCATCGAGGATCATGCGGTAGCAGCGGTGGGCCTTTTCCTCGAGCCAGGAGAGCAGGGTGGGACCGAAGTTGAAGCTCATGCGGCCGTAGTTGTTGAGGATGCGGATGATCTGGTTGCCGGTGTCGGTGATGCGCGAGGCGCCGTTGGGGGCGTAGCACTCGGAGGTGATGCGTTCGTTCCAGTCGTGGTAGGGGGCGGCGGACTCCTGGAGCTCGACGGTTTCGAGCCAGGGGTTTTCGCGAGGCGGCTGGTAGAAGTGGCCGTGGACGCAGACGAAGCGGGTGTTGGCGGAGGGGGAGGTGGGGTGCTGGTTGGGCATGGGGTGGTTTCTGGATGGTAAAGGATGAGGGTTGGAGTCGGCGATGGCGCGACCTGAGAATCTGGTTGCGTATGGCGAGGTAAGTTCCGTCGCGGCGCTTGGGGCTGCGCTTTCCTGGGCGATTCTGCGAAACCATCCGTTTGCGGACGGCAACAAGCGTGCGTCGTTCGCGGCTTTGACGATCTTTCTCGAGGTTAGTGGGTACCAGTTGACGTGCTCTGAGGTGGAGGAGACGGCGATGGTGTTGCAGGCGGCGGCGAGTGAGGTGGGTGAGGAGGAGTGGACGGCGTGGGTGGAGCGGAGTGTTGGCCGGTTAAGTTGAGCGTCTAGCGTCTACGGACTGAAGTGGACGAGTTTGGGCCTTGTCGGAGCGTGGAGAAGCGGGTTCTCCGCTGCGCGAAGAATGACGAGGTTGGGTTGACGTTCGGCGGGTTACTGGGGTTGGGTGGGTTTCCCGGAGGCGAGGTCGCAGGCTCGCCACATGTACCAGGAGGCGACGGAGCGCCAGGGACGCCAGCGTTCGGCGCGTTTGCGCATGGTGTCGGGTTTGCTAAGGAGGGCGGGGGTGACCTTGGTGGTGGGTTTGAGGCCCTCGAAGGTGAGGGCGAAGCCTTTGCGGACGGCGTAGTCGTCGACGGGGAGGACATCGGGGCGGCCGAGGCGGAAGATGAGGAGCATTTCGACGGTCCAGCGGCCGATGCCGCGGACCTCCGTGAGGTGCTCGACGATCTGGTCATCGGACATGCGACGAATACGGGCGAGGGTGGGGACGGTGCCGTCGAGGGTTTTGGCGGCAAGGTCGCGGAGGGCAAGGGATTTATTGCCGGAGAGACCGGCGGCGCGGAGCTGTTCGTTGGGGCAGTCAAGGAGGTGCTGGGGGGAGGGGTGGGCGCCGAGGCCGGAGACGGGTTGGAAGGAGTCGAGGAGGCGGCGGTGGATGGCGGCGGCGGCCTTGCCGTGGAGCTGCTGGTAGATGATGGACTCGGTGAGGGCCTCGAAGGGGGACTGGGCGCCGGAGAGCCTGAGGGTGAAGGGGCCGGCGCGCTCAATGAGGCGGCGCAGTTTGGGGTCGGCGGCGGAGAGCGCGGCGAGGGCGGTGGGGATGTTGTATCGGGGAGTCCGGGTTCGAGCGGGGTGCGGACTGGGCATGGGGGAGATGATACGTGGGGGCTTTGGTATTAGATTGGGGTGCCGGGGTGCGGGCGATTGCTGGCGGGTGGGACTGGCGGAGCGATGACCGCTCATGGGGGTGGCGGGAGGAGATGGGGAGCGGTGACGTTTATTGGATGAAGGTGTTTTGCACTGGGACGGAAGTTGGCGGAATTTACACGAGGTGTGAGTGGAAGAGGGTAGACGGAGGCTTCTACAGGGGCTGAATTCGCGGCAGGAGAGGCACTTGGGCCGGTAATCGGCGGCTGCTGATGAAAGTTGTTCGCTAACCGTACCGGGTCGAGATGCGCCGCTTCTGACTGCTATACTCGACTTTCTTACCGGTGGATATGCAAGAAAGGTTCACTGTAGGGCACGACAATTTCCAAGGCAGATGCAGCGGTTCTGCCACCACTTTTGACGAAGAGGAAGCAGGAAAGCACTCATGGCGCAAGTTTTTGACCGCAGTTCGAATGCGTTGGCTCGGGCAAGTCTGGTGTTGACCGGTCTCATCGTGATTGGACTGGGCGTGGCGTTGAACTCCCTGCAGCGATCACCGTGGGTGACGCGGCAGGGTCAGCGACCAGACCAGCCGGTGCCATTCAGCCATAAGCACCATACCCAGGGGCTTGGGCTGCAGTGCCAGTACTGCCACACGCAGGTGGAGAAGGCCGCGTATGCGGGTGTGCCGCCAACGAAGACATGTATCAACTGCCACGCGCAGATCTGGACCAACGCGCAGCTGCTGGAGCCGGTCCGGCAGAGTTGGGCGACGGGTGCATCGATCCAGTGGATCCGGGTGCATGACCTGCCGGACTATGTGTACTTCAACCATGACATCCATGTGAACAAAGGCATTGGGTGCGCGAGCTGCCATGGGCGGGTGGACGAGATGCCGCTGATGTACATGCAGAACTCGCTGCAGATGGAGTGGTGCCTGAACTGCCACCGCAACCCGGCGGTGAACCTGCGGCCGACGACCGAGATCTACAACATGGCATGGGCTGGGCCGAGCGGCGACAAGCCGGTGTGGTGCGCGCCGACGGGCAAGGGCTCGACAACGGCGGAGCAGGTGAGCTGCACGACCAAGGATCCGAGCGGCCAGGGAGCACAGATCGCGATGCTGCAGGCGCCGATGACGGACAGGAGCCCGGGGGGCAACGGCAAGGGACAGTCGGGAAGCCAGCTGCAGCCGCACCCGACGGAGGGGGATGCCAAGACGTACAGCGACGTTCCGGCGGTGGGGATTGCGGTGCCGGCGAGCTACCAGAGGTTTACGAGCCAGGTTGAGCTTGGCCACTACCTGATGGCGCAGTACCACATTCGCAATGCGAACGAGCTTTCGAGCTGCGAGACGTGCCACCGATGATGACGACAGGAAACGACGAGACGATGGCTGAGAAGACGACTTCGGTGATTGCTGAACCTGGTGGGGAGATCCTGGGGCATGCCGCTGACCGGGCGCAGGTGGTGACGGCGATCGCTCCGGCGAAGATGACGTTAACCGAGGTTCGCGAGCGGCTGGACGGGAAGACGGGGCGGAGATTCTGGAAGAATCTGGACGAGTTGGCGGAGACGCCGGCGTTCCAGGAGTTGATGCAGGAGGAGTTTCCGCGACAGGCTTCAGGGGTGTCGGAGTGGGTCGACCCGGTGAGCCGGCGCGGCTTTATGAAGGTGATGGGAGCGTCACTGGCGCTGGCGGGCATGGCTGGATGCACGAAGCAGCCGGACGAGCCGATCTATCCCTACATCCGGCAGCCTGAGGACCTGGTGCTGGGAAAGCCAATGTTTTTTGCGACAGCGCATCCGTTCCCGACGGGAGCGATCCCGGTGCTGGTGAAGTCGGACGCGTTCCGTCCGATCAAGCTTGAGGGGAACCCGGAGCATTCGGTGTCGAAGGGCAGGCTGGACGCGATCACACAGGCGACGCTGCTGGACCTATACGATCCGGACCGATCGCAGCACTGCCTGAATCGCGGGGCGAATACGGAATGGAGCTACTTCAAGCAGACCTTTGGCGATGCGGTGAAGAAGACCGGCAGCGGGCAGGGCATCTACTTCCTGAGTGAGACGATCACGTCGCCCACGCTGGCGGGGCAGTGGAAGCAGGTGCAGGCGGCGTACCCGCAGGCGAAGCTGGTGCAGTGGGAGCCGGTGAACCAGGACAGCTCGCGGGCGGCGTCGAAGGCAGCCTTTGGCGAGTATGTGGATGCGCAGTACAAGCTGGAGAACGCGGATGTGATCCTGTCGCTGGATGCGGACTTTCTGGGCGGGATTCAGCATCCGGGATTTCTGCCGCTGGCGGCGGCGTACGCGGAGCGGCACCGGTTCGACAAAGACAAGCAGATGAATCGGCTGTACGTGATTGAGACGATGCCGACGGTGACGGGGTTCAAGGCGGAGCATCGGCTCGCGTTGAAGCCGAGCGACCTGGAGGCGGTAGCTTCTGCCTTGAGTGGAGCCGCGCCGCAGGGAAGATGGACTCCGGATCAGGATGCTTTTGGGAAGGCACTGATGAAGGATCTGCAGGCGAGCCACGGTCGGGTGGTGGTGATCCCGGGCGAGCAGGCCTCGCCTGCGGTGCATGCGGCGGCGTACGCGCTGAACCAAACCTATGGCGCGGTGGGGAGCACGGTGGTGTATACGCAGACCGTGAACCCGATACCGAGCGAGCAGATGGCCGACTTCAAGGCGCTGGTCGGAGACATGAACGCCGGCAAGGTCGAGTGGCTGGTGATGCTGGGGGTCAACCCGATCTACTCGGCTCCGGCGGACGCGAACTTCCAGGAGGCGTTCAACAAGGTGCCGAACACCGTGCACCTGGGGACGCACGTGGACGAGACAGGCAGCATTTCCACCTGGCATGTGAACAAGGCGCACTACCTGGAGATCTGGTCGGATGCGCGGGCGTATGACGGGTCCCTGACGATTATCCAGCCGATGATCGACCCGATGTATGGCGGGCGGACGTCGCACAATGTGCTGCAGGCTTTGCTGGCGGATCCGGATGCGAGCGCGTTTGACGCGGTGCAGTCGAATGCGCGGACCGTCATTAAAGGGGATGCGGCGCAGGGCTGGCGAAAGGCGCTCCACGACGGATGGGTGGAGGGAACGGCGTTTACGCCGCGTGGGGGTGGAGGGGCGAGGACGACGGCTCCGACGAGCGGCCTGAGCAGCCCTGCGGGCGGTGCACCGGATACGTTCGAGGTGTTGTTCCGCCCGGACTCGTCGATCTACGACGGACGGTATGCGAATGTGGGATGGCTGCAGGAGGTGCCGAAGCAGGTGACCAGCATGAGCTGGGACAACGCGGCGCTGATGAGCCTGGGGACGATCGAGCGGCTGAAGCTGGACGAGAACGACATTGTGACGATCGAGGTGGACGGGCGCAAGGTGCTGGCTCCGGTGTTGATGGTTCCGGGGCATCCGGACGGCGTGGTGACGTTGCACCTGGGCTTTGGACGGCAGGCGTCGGGCGGACGCGTGGCCGCGGGTGTGGGCTTCAATGCGTACCAGGTGCGAACGTCAAGCGCGCCGCTGTATGCGACGGGCGCGAAGATCACCAAGGCTGAAGGCAGGTGGGACCTGTGCGTGACCAAGGTGCATAACATTGAGCATCGCGGTCGATTCGCGCAGCATGACCTTGAGAACCCGCTGTCGGACAAAGAGGGCACGTACTCGCTGGCCGGACACGAGGCGATGGAGCGGTCGATCATCCGCTATGCGACGGTGAGTGAGGCGAAGGCGCATCCGGACTTTGCGCACGAGGGTGCGGGCAAGACCACGCTGGTGAACAAGGTCGGGTATATGCCGCAGGGCGACTCGCCGACCAAGGACGACCAGCTGTCGACGGGCGACTGGGTGTACAACCATATCGATGAGTCGTCGAAGAAGATCCAGAACGCGTGGGGCATGTCGATCGACCTGAACAGCTGCATCGGCTGCAATGCGTGCATTGTGGCGTGCTACGCGGAGAACAATATCGCGGTGGTTGGGCGCGAGCAGGTCAAGGTCGGACGCAACATGCAGTGGATCCGGATCGACACGTACTTTGAAGGCGATCTCCACGCACCGAAGGCGCACTTTCAGCCGATGGCGTGCCAGCACTGCGAGAACGCAGGGTGCGAGTTGGTGTGCCCGGTGGGAGCGACGGTTCATACGCCGGAGGGCTTGAATACGATGGTGTACAACCGCTGCGTGGGAACCCGGTACTGCTCGAACAACTGCGCGTATAAGGTGCGCCGGTTCAACTTCCTGCTGTACGCGGACTACGACACGGAGAGCTTGAAGTTCATGCGGAACCCGGACGTGACGGTGCGGTCGCGCGGCGTGATGGAGAAGTGCACGTACTGCGTGCAGCGGATCGAGGAGGCGAAGATCACGGCCGACAAGGAAAACCGGGCAGTGCGCGACGGTGAGATTGTGACGGCGTGCCAGCAGAGCTGCCCGACGGATGCGATTGTATTCGGCAACGTCAACGACCCGGCCAGCAAGGTGGGACGACGGAAGGCCGAGGAGCGCGAGTACCAGGTGCTGGCCGACCTGAACTACCGGCCGCGAACGACGTACACGGCAGGCGTTATCAACCCGAACCCAGAGATGGAGCTCGCATAAGATGGCGACGAAACCCATTCCCGATCCCGGCAGAAACAAGGTCATGGACCCGATGATCGACCCGCGCACTGGCGAGTACGCCGTGATTGCGCCGGGGCACAACTTCAAGTCGGTGACGCAGAAGATCGCGGGCATCGTGCTGACGTCGAACACGCCGCTGGGCTGGTTCTTCGGTCTGATTGTCGCGGCCGCCGTGGCGCAGGGCGTGGTGGTCGGGATCACGTGGCTGTTCCTGAAGGGCGTCGGGATCTGGGGCGTGACGATTCCGGGCGCCTGGGGATTTGCGATTATCAACTTCGTGTGGTGGATCGGTATCGGCCACGCGGGCACGCTGATCTCGGCGATTCTGCTGCTGTTCAAGCAGACGTGGCGCAACTCGATCAACCGGTTCGCGGAGGCGATGACGATCTTCGCGGTGGTCTGCGCGGGAACCTTTCCGTTGATCCATGTGGGCCGGCCGTGGCTGGCGTACTGGCTGTTTCCCTACCCGAACACGATGAATGTGTGGCCGCAGTTCCGGAGCCCGCTGGCCTGGGACGTGTTTGCGGTGTCAACGTACGCGGTGATCTCGATCGTGTTCTGGTATGTGGGCATGGTTCCGGACTTCGGGACGCTGCGCGACCGGGCGACGATGCCGTTCGCGAAGTATATGTACGGCCTGTTGAGCCTGGGCTGGAGGGGATCGACGCGGCACTGGATCCGGTACGAGTCGGCTTCGCTGCTGCTGGCGGGCCTGTCGACGCCGCTGGTGCTTTCGGTGCACACCGTGATCAGCTTCGACTTCGCGGTGGCGGCCCTGGCGGGTTGGCACACGACGATCTTCCCGCCTTACTTCGTGGCCGGAGCGGTCTACTCGGGATTTGCGATGGTGCTGACGCTGGCAATTCCGCTGCGCAAGTTTTATCACCTGGAGGACCTGGTGACGCTGCGTCACCTGGACAACATGGCCAAGGTGATGCTGGCAACGGGCTCGATCGTGGCGTATGGGTATGCGATGGAGGTCTTCATGAGCTGGTACTCGGCCAGCCACTGGGAGTTCTTCATGATGTGGAACCGGATGTTCGGGCCGATGGGTTGGGGCTACTGGATTCTGATTCTGACGAATATCGCGATACCGCTGACGACGCTGTGGTCGCGCAAGCTGCGGGTGAACGTGGCGTACCTGTTTGTGTTGTCGCTGATTGTGAACACAGGGATGTGGTTTGAGCGGTTTGTGATTGTGGTGACGAGCCTCTACCGCGATTATCTGCCGTCCAGCTGGGGAACGTACCGGGCAACCAAGTGGGACTACATGATTTACATCGGCACCATGGGATTGTTCACGTGCCTGTTTCTAGGATTTGTACGGTTTCTGCCGATGATCCCGATGTCCGAGATCCGGATGATGTTGCCACAGACAAAGGTCCGGCGGGGCGGCGCTGATTCCGAGACCGTGATTGAGGAGACTGTCTGATGCCACCGCGCGAAGGGGTCTACGGCCTGCTGGCCGAGTTCAACACGCCAAGCGAGCTGGTGCTGGCGACGGAGCAGGCGCGTTCGGCGGGGTATCGCCGGATGGAGTGCTATACGCCTTACCCGGTCGAAGAGGCCGCGGTCGCGCTGCATTTTCACAAGACGCGGGTGCCGATGCTGTGCCTGCTCGGGGGCATCCTGGGACTGACGACGGCCTACCTAATGCAGACGTGGATCAACGTATGGGCGTATCCCCTGAACATCGCGGGCCGGCCGCTGCTCTCGTGGCCCGCGTTTATTATTCCGGCGTATGAGTGGACGATTCTGTTTGCCGGGCTGTCGGCGGCATTTGGGATGATTGCGCTGAACGGGATGCCGCAGCTCTACCATCCTCTGTTCAACGCGCCCAACTTCCGCAGCGGAGCGACGACGGACAAGTTTTTTCTGTGCCTAGAGGCGGCCGACCCCCAGTTTTCGCTTACCGGAACGAGGTCGTTTCTGGAGCAGTTTCCCGCGGTGTCGGTGGTCGAGGTGGAGCACTGATGCGAGATCAAGGACTCATGGTGCGACGACAGAGACGGACGGGCAGGGTCGGAGTAGCCCGGCCCCGGTGGACCGCGGCGGGGGCCATGGGTGCGATGCTGCTGGTGGCTGGATGCCGCCAGGACATGCACAACCAGCCAAAGTTCTACCCGCAGCGCGGAAGCGACTTCTATACGGATGGACGGTCTGTACGGCCGCAAGTGGAGAACACGGTGGCGCGCAATCAGATGCACGAGAACGCCTACCTTTACACCGGATTTGTGAACGGGAAAGAGGGGGACGGCATGCCCTTTCCGGTGACGATGCCGGTGATGCAACGCGGGCAGGAGCGTTACAACGTTTACTGCACGCCGTGCCACTCGCGCGTGGGCAACGGCGCCGGAATGATTGTGCAGCGCGGGTACGCGGCCGCGGGCAACTTCCATGCGGACCGCCTCCGGGAAGCTCCGCTGGGCCACTTCTTCAATGTGATCTCGAACGGCTACGGATCGATGCCGGACTATTCGGCGCAGCTGACGCCGCAGGATCGATGGGCGGTGGTGGCGTATGTGCGGGCGCTGCAGCTGAGCCAAAAGGCGGCGCCCGCGGATGTCGGGAGCGGAGGCCGGGTGGAACCGCTGTCGGAGATCGCGGAGCGGAACGGCTTCCCGGCTGGGTTCGCGCAGGACTGGGCGCTTCCACCGACGGCCGTGAAGGGAACGCCGGACGGGAAGGACTACAACATTTCGGTTGATGTGAACAACACGCCGACCTCGGGCGCCGGGATGGGAGCGACGCAGGCCTCGCCGGCACGGCAGCCGGCTGCGCCCAACTCCGGCCTGGTGAACGCGACGGGCAAGCAGTAATTGGACTGGTAGTAAACGGGCAGTCATCAGGATGGCAAGTGGTAAAGGTCCGAGCGGGATCTGGACGGCGGCAACTTGAAACAGGGGTTTGACACGCATGGCATCGGCATACGAACAACACGGCGGACAACACGAACTGGCGCACCACGGGCCGCGCGTTCTGCCTGCGACGCTGACGGCGCCGGCGGCCGTCCAGGCATGGCGGATGCGTTTCCTGATGATCGCGGCTGCCTTTACGATCCTCTCGCTGGTGGCGTTCTCGTGGACGCACGAGGGGCGGCACCATCTGCTGCGCGCCTACCTGATGGGGTACATGACGTGCTTCAACTTTGCCGGCGGAGGCCTGGTGATGCTGATGCTGCAGTACGTCTCGGGCGGCAAATGGGGGCTGCTGCTGCGCCGGCCGCTGGAGGCGATGAGCCGCACGTTGTTCCTGGTTGCGGGGATGTTTCTGCCGATCGGGATTTTGATGAAGTACCTGTATCAGTGGGCGCGGTTTCCGAACGCACAGGCGACGGCGCAGGCGTTTGGCCAGGGTTTGATGACGAAAGAGCAGCAGCTGACGGCGAACGCGAAGCACGGGATGCTGAGCCCCGTGAGCGCGTGGATCGAGACGGCGATTATTTTTGGGGTACTGCTGACGTTTACCTATCTGCTCAATAAATGGTCGCTACAGCGGGATGCGGACCCAGCAGCCGGAACGGAGCAGAGCTTCCATCGCTGGCAGGTGAAGTTTGAGAACCTGAGCGGCATTGGGATCCTGATTTATGTGATCCTGATGACGGCGGGCGCGATTATCTGGATCAAGTCGCTGGATGTGACGTGGTACTCGTCGATCTGGGGACTGCAGTTCCTGGTAGCGGAGGGTTTCGCGGTACTCGCGCTTGGTATTTTGACGGTGATCCAGCTGTCCCGCTTCGAGCCGATGAAGACGCTACTGCGGGTGACGGAGCAGCACGATCTCGGCAAGTTCGCGCTGGCGTTCGTGATGCTGAACATTTACCTCACCTTTGCGGAGTTTCTGATCATTTGGTCGGGCAACGTGCCGGACGAGATTCCCTGGTACCTGAACCGCATTCATGGCGGCTGGTGGGTGATCTGTTCGATCGATTTTGTGTGCCACTGGGTGATTCCGTTCACGCTGCTGCTGTCCCGCGACCTGAAGCGGAGCAAGACGAAGATGATCTGGCTGACGTCGTGGATGATCTTTGCGCGGCTGGTGGACATGTTCTGGCTGATCGAACCGAACTTTCCGGACGCTGCGGGAAACCTCCATCTCTCGGGAAACTTTGGGATTTTGGCGTATATCACTGTGCCGGTCGCGGTGCTGAGCTTCTGGGCCTGGTACTACCTCGGCCAGCTGCAGGCGCGACCCCTTATCAACGTGAACGATCCTCACCTCGAGGAGATGCTGGAGCCGGAACATGCCCACTGATAACCACGATCTTGGCAAGAATGCCCTCGGCGGAACAACGCCATCGACCCACCGGAGAGAGGAGAGTCCCGGATACGAGACGACGGACGTCAATGTCGGCGGCGTGATTGTCTTCCTGGCGGGACTGAGCGTCTTTGTGCTGATCTTCTTTGTCTTCTGCTTTGTGATGGGAAAGGTGATCAACAACGCCTTTCTCAAAGAAGACGGACCGATCGACAAGTGGCATGCGGCGCAGGGGATGTCGTCGGCGATTAATCCGGGCGGAGGCAAGAAGCGCGAGGACCTGGCGAGCTCGCCCGAGATGCAGCAGAGACAGCTGCAGCAGATGACGAATGTGTTCCCGGCGCCGCGGCTGGACATTGACGACGGCAACCAGGCGACGGCGGATCTCCATGCGCGAGAGGACCTGCTGCTCGAGAACTACAGCTCCGACAACGGAACGACGCGGATCCCGATTGGGCGGGCGATGGAGCTGATTGCCGCCCGCGGTCTGCCGGCGGCTCCGAGTGCGCAGACGGACGGGCAGAGGATGGTGGGCGACCCGGCGGTGGCGGTAACCGCACCGCTGACGAACGGTTTTGCACGTACAGGATATGAGCTGGATGTGATGGAAGCGCGAGCCGAGAAGCTGAGCTACGGCAAAGCCGAAGCTGCGGAGCACGCTGAACTGAAGCCCACACGATAACGAACAGGCATAGCATTGAAGAAGGACAAAGGGAGCCGCTGCACGATGCCGAAGAGCTTAACAGGACGATGGATAAGAGGGTCGCTGACAGCTGGATGGCTGCTGGCCGGCGGACTCTTGCTCGCGTCGGCGGCGGGCGCGCAGGTATCGAGCTACGGGGACAAACAGAGCGGCGAGAATGCGGGCGATCAGCTGCCGCAGGTGCTCCACAGGGTTGCGGTTTCGCAGCACCTGAACCGGCAGCTACCGATGGACGCTACGTTCGTCGACGAGACGGGCAAGCAGGTGGTGCTGGGAGACTACTTCGGGAAGAAGCCGGCCATCCTGGCGCTGGTGTACTTCAACTGCCCGATGCTGTGTTCGGAGGAGCTGGACGGGCTGACGGGCGCGCTTGAGATGGTGCGGCTGACGCCGGGCAAGGACTTTGACGTGGTGGTCGTGAGCATCGACCCAAGCGAGACTCCGGAGCTGGCGGCGCGGAACAAGGTGCTGTACCTGAAGCGGTATGGGCGGCCGGAGACGGCGGCGGGATGGCATTTTCTGACCGGGCAGCGACCGGCGATCGACAAGGTGACGGACTCGGTTGGGTTTGGGTATGTGCGGGTGCCGGGGCCGGATGGAAAGCTGACGCAGTTTGCGCACGCTAGTTCGATCGAGATTGTGACGCCACAGGGGAAGTTGGCGCAGTACTACCTGGGCGTGGAGTATTCGCCGAAGGATATGCTGCTGGGGCTGATCGAGGCTTCCGGCAACAAGATTGGATCTCCGGTCGCAAACATTTTGACGTACTGCTACCACTATGATCCGCAGACGAACAAGCACTCCCTGATTGTGGCGAGGGTGGTGCAGTTCGGCGGCATGGTGACGATGGCCGGCCTGGGCGGATTTATGTTTCTGATGTTCCGACGGGACCTCCGTCTTGGACGTGACCACGACCTGATGAAGAACGAAACGGATAAAGGGTAACGATGCATATCAGTCCAGTCCTGTGGCAGTTTCTGGTGAAGTGGCTCAACGCGTCCGCGCTGTTTCCGCGTGAGGCGTCGACAATCGCGCCGTACACGGATGCCCTCTTCTTTTTTCTCATTCTGATCACGCTGGTTGGAAGCGTGCTGGTGGGGGTTCTGGTCTTTGGGTTCTCGATTCGCTACCGGCGGGAGAGAAACCCGGTAGCCGAGCACGTCGAGGGCTCCACGCTGCTGGAGGCGACGTGGACCATCATTCCGCTGGCGCTGTTTCTGGTGGTGTTTGTGTGGGGAGCTCTGCTGTATTTCCGGATTTACACGCCGCCCACCAATGCGATGAATGTCTATATCGTCGGCAAGCAGTGGATGTGGAAGGCGGAGCACCCGGGCGGGCAGCATGAGATCAACGCCCTTCACGTGCCGATGGGCCGGCCGGTCCAGCTGACGATGATCTCGCAGGACGTGTTTCACAGCTTTTCGATCCCTGACTTCCGGGTGAAGCGCGAGGTGATTCCGGGACGGTATTCGACGGTCTGGTTCGAGGCGACGACTCCGGGCTCATACCACCTGTTCTGCACGCAGTATTGCGGGACGCTGCACTCGGGCATGATCGGGGAGATCACGGTCCTGACGCCGGAGGACTACCAGAAGTGGACGCAGCAGTCGACGAGCGGCATGTCGCTCGCCCAGAACGGGGAACGGCTGTTCTCGAGCATGGGATGCAATGCCTGCCACAACGGCACGGCGGCGGCTCGGGGACCGAACCTGGCCGGGGTTTACGGATCGAAGCTGCAGCTGGCGAACGGGTCCGAGGTGCAGGTGAACGAGGCCTACCTCAGGGATTCGATCCTGAACCCTTCGCAGCATGTGACGGCCGGGTATGCGCCGATCATGCCGACGTACCAGGGGCAGGTCAGCGAAGACGGGCTGATCGACCTGGTGGAGTACATCAAGACGCTGCAGACAAATTATCGTAATCAGCAGACGCTGAACACGCAACAGTCCACGCAAGCGGCGCCGAATACGCCGACAGCGCAGCCTAATCCGCCTGACATGGTGAAGCAATGAGCACAATGAATCCGTCGACCATCCTCAACCTTCCAGACCAGAACACGGCCGCGCTGCCCAAGCGGAATTACCTGAACAACGAGCACGGCCTGATGAGTTGGCTGCTGACCGGGGATCACAAGCGTATTGCGATTCTGTATCTGATCTCCATCACGTTCTTCTTCTTTATCGGAGGCGCGTTTGCGGGATTGATTCGACTTGAGTTGCTGACGCCGCAGCCTGACTTGGTTGCTTCAGACACGTACAACAAGTTCTTTTCCATGCACGGCATCATCATGGTTTTCCTGTTCCTGGTGCCTTCGGTGCCGGCGACGCTGGGGAATTTTCTGATTCCAATCATGCTGGGCGCGAAGGATCTTGCGTTTCCGAAGATCAACCTGCTGAGCTGGTACCTGTACATGATCGGCGGAACGATGACGCTGGCGGCACTGGTGCTGGGAGGCGTGGACACGGGATGGACGTTTACGACGCCGCTCTCGACGCACTACCTGAACACGCACGTGATCACGGCGGCGACGGCGGTATTTATCGCCGGCTTCTCGTCGATCTTCACGGGGCTGAACTTTATTGTGACGATTCACCGGATGCGGGCTCCCGGTATGACCTGGTTCCGGATGCCGCTGTTTGTGTGGTCGCACTATGCGGCTTCGCTGCTGATGGTGCTGGGAACGCCGGTGCTGGCGATTTCGCTGGTGCTGGTGGCGCTTGAGCGGACGATCGGGATTGGGGTGTTCGATCCGACCAAGGGCGGAGATCCGCTGCTGTTCCAGCATCTGTTCTGGTTCTACTCGCACCCGGCGGTGTACATCATGATCTTGCCGGGAATGGGCGTCATCTCCGAGGTGATTAGCACGTTTAGCCGGAAGCGGGTGTTCGGTTACACAGCTGTGGCGTTCTCTTCCGTGGCTATTGCGCTGTTTGGATTCTTTGTGTGGGCGCACCACATGTTCATCATGGGTGTGTCGAACTACTCGGCGCTGGTGTTTTCGCTGCTGACGATGTTGGTGGCGGTGCCCTCGGCGATCAAGATCTTCAACTGGTCGTTTACGCTGCAGAAGGGGTCGATCACATTTGAGACGCCCATGCTGTATGCGTTCGGATTTCTGGGGCTGTTTACGATTGGGGGCATGACGGGAGTGTTTCTGGGAGCGCTCGGCATGGATATTCACCTGACCGAGACGTACTTTATCGTGGCGCATTTTCACTTCGTGATGGTTGGCGGGATGCTGATGGCATTTCTCGCCGGCGTTCATTTCTGGTGGCCGAAGATGACGGGCCGGATGTATTCGGAGCCGCTTTCGAAGCTAGCGGCGGTGACGACGTTTATCGGATTCAACCTAACGTTTCTGCCGCAGTTTATTCTCGGATACCTTGGCATGCCACGCCGATACCACGCGTATCCGCCGGAGTTCCAGGTGTTGAATGTGCTCTCGACGGCTGGCGCGACTGTGCTGGGCGTGGGCTACATGCTTCCATTGCTGTATCTCGGCTGGTCGCTGAAGTATGGAGCGATTGCGGGGAACAATCCGTGGCAGGCGACAGGGCTGGAGTGGCAGATTCAGTCCCCGCCGCTGACAGAGAATTTTATTGAGACGCCGGTTGTGGATCATGAGGCGTATGACTACGAGTGGCTGGCGCACAAGACCAAACAAGAGGTGACGACCGTTGGATAATGCGATGGTAGCGACGCATCCGCACACCTCGGAGACGGCCGTTCATGCGGAGCATGAGCACTTGGCTTTGCCGCAGCACCGCCATCACTTCGAGACGGAGCAGCAGCAGAGGGAGGCGGGCACATTTGGGATGTGGCTGTTCCTGCTGACGGAGATCATGTTCTTCGGCGGTCTGTTTTTCGCGTATCTGCTCTACCGTAACTGGTACTACCCGGCTTTTGCCGTGGCTTCGAACCAGTTGAGCGTGCCGCTGGGTGCAATCAACACGGCGATCCTGATCACGTCAGGGTTTTGCATGGCGCTCGGGGTGTGGGCGGCGGAGGTGCGGAAGCGGAACTTCCTGGTGCTGATGCTGGTGTTGACGACGGTGTTCGGTGCGGCGTTTCTGGGGATCAAGTACGTCGAGTACCACGAAAAGTGGGAGAAGCATCACATCCCCGGGCCGCATTTCGACATCTCGGAGTTTGTGAACCCGGCGGCGCATGGCATCAAGGATGAGCAGCCGCTGGCACCGGACATGGCACAGAGGACTTCAGTCTTCTTCTCGCTCTACTTCGCAATGACGGGCATGCATGCGCTGCATATGATTATCGGCATCGGGATTCTGTTCTGGCTGACGTATCGAGCTTATCGGTATGAATTTAGTACGGGGTATGTCGCGCCGATTGAAAACTTTGGGCTTTACTGGCATTTCGTCGATATTGTCTGGCTGTTTCTGTTTCCGCTGCTGTATCTGATCAACCGGCATCCGGTTCACTAGGGCCGCGGGTACGCGGATTTGCTTCAGGCTGGTCTTTTTGGTCTTCAACGAGGATGAGGTTATGGCTGATAAACACGATCCGGCAAACATGACGAACCCGGAGCATGCGGAAGCACACATCGTAACGCCGTTCCAGTACACGCTGGTGTTTGCCACGCTGCTGGTAGGGACAGCGATCACGGTGGGAGCGGCGTATGTGGACCTGAAGGTCTTCAACCCGATTATCGCTTTGGCTATCGCCTGCTTCAAGGCTGTTGTCGTGATTCTGTTCTTCATGCATGTGAAGTTTCAGTCGCGGCTGATCAAGATGACGGTGACAGCGGGCTTCTTCACCTTTCTGGTGCTGATCACCATGACGCTGAGCGATTATGTGAGCCGGGCCTGGGGGCGCTGGTAGACAGATCTTCGGTTGAGAGTGTTGGAGCGGCCGCTGCGGCGGCTCTTCTTTCTTTGTGGAGGCGGGCGCCGCGGTCAGGCGGCTAAAGATCGCGGCCGAGGATGTAGTCGTCGCAGACGAGGGAGCCGACCTGGAAGGTGCGAACGCCCACCTGGCGGAAGCTGTTGCGCTCGTAGAAGCGGAGGGCGCGACGGTTGCCGACGTGTACGCCGAGGAGGAGGCGGGGAGCGCCCATATCGCGGGCACCGGCGATGGCGGTGTCCAGCAGCTGTTGTCCCACACCGGCGCCCTGGAATTTCGAAAACAGGTAGATGCGCTTGAGCTCGAGGTCCGACGAGCTTAGGTCCTGGAGCGGGAGATCGGGCGGGGTGAGCATGGAGTAGCCCACGGGGGCATCGCCCGGGCAGATGACGGCCAGCCAGGCGCGGACGCGGTCAGAGGCGAGGTATTTGGCGTAAGAAGACGGGATGTGGTGCCGGGCGCAGTGCTGAATGATGGCGGGGCCGGGCAGGAGGCCGGCGAAGGCCTCCAGGAAGGTGGCTGCGGCGACGAGGGCGAGGGCTTCGGCGTCCTGAAGCCGGCAGGGCCGGAGTGCGACGGCATCAACAGCGGTCATAGCTCAGACGAGACCTCCGGGCGGACGTGTATCCCAATCCACTAACGTAGCACTATGAGGCGTAACGAGCGGGGCGGCGTAGGGGGAGCAGAGACTATGCCTGGGGAGCGGCCCATGGCCGTGCCCGCGGAGAGACGAGGCCGTCCGGCGGGTGGAGCGAAGACGGATGTTGCGAGCGCAACGACGGCGGCGATGCCGGAGGTTCCGGAGTCGCTGGCATCCTTGGCGAAGGATGCGCGGGTGACGATTCGAAGGGGGGGAGCACCGGATGCCGGGGGTAAGTGTGTCCTGTACTGGATGCAGAGGGCGCAGCGGGGCGTGGATAACCATGCCCTGAACCTCGGGGTAGATGTTGCCAACACCCTTGGGCTGCCCCTGGTGGTTTACTTCGCGGGCATCTCGAATTTTCCGCATGCGAACCTGCGGCACTATGTGTTTTTGAACCAGGGGCTGCCTGATATTGAGGAGGATTTGGCGAAGCGGAATATCCGGTTTGTGATGCGGCGCGCGCCCCATGAGTCGCACGTGCGGCTGATCGCGGATGTGGAGGCGGCGATGGTGATCGGGGATGAGAATCCGATGCGGGAGCCGGAGCGATGGCGGCAGGAGCTGGCGAGACAGATCGACGTGCCCTTCTGGACGGTGGATGCGGATGTGGTGGTGCCGTCGAAGCTGATGGAAAAGGCGCAGTATGGCGCGTACACGATCCGACCGAGGCTATACCGCCTGCTGCCGGAGTACCTGGTGCCATACGAGAATCCTCGAGCTGAGCATGCGTGGACGATGCCGGATGGATTCCAGTGTGACTCGGTGCACGAGGATATGACGCGCGGATGGACGGATTTCGATCGGAGCGTGGGTCCTGTGGCGGAGTGGAAGGGTGGAACGCATGCGGCGCTGGCGCGGCTGAACCTGTTTGTCGCGAAGCTGCTGGAGGGCTACGAGGTTGAACGGAACAGGCCGGAGACAGATGGGACCAGCTGCATGTCGCCGTATCTGCACTACGGGCATATCGGGTCGCAGACGATTGCGCTGGCGGTGGATGCGGCGGCAAAGCAGAATCCGGCGTTGACGGCGGCGCGGGACAGCTACTTCAACGAGCTGATTGCCTGGCGCGAGCTGATGGTGAACTTCGTGAAGTACCAGCCGAACTACGACAACGCGGAGTGCGCGGAGGCATGGGCGAAGAAGACGATTGCGGAGCACGCGCTCGACAAGCGGGAGCGTGTCTATACACGGGACCAGATGGAGCGTGGCGAGACGTACGACGAGCTTTGGAATGCTGCGCAGATGCAGATGGTTCGGCGCGGGTGGATGCACAACTTCATGAGGATGTATTGGGGCAAGAAGATCCTGGAGTGGACGCCAGATGTGGCGACGGCGTATGCGTACTGCGTGTATCTGAACGACCGGTATTTTCTGGATGGGAGAGACCCGAACGGGTACGGCGGAGTTGCGTGGGCGATTGTGGGCAAGTTCGATCGAGCCTGGGGATCGCGGCCGGTGTTTGGAAAGATCCGGTACATGTCGGGTGCGTCCACGGGGAGGAAGTTCGATTCAAAGCGGTACATCCAGCAGATGCGGGAGCTGGCGAAGTAGGGCTTGCTCGAAGACGGGAGTTTTCGGTCGAGCTTAGGTTGACGGGCGGGATTAGGTTTACGTGACCACGCTCTACAACTTTGAGCGGATTGGGGCTATGAGCCGCAGGCGGTAGGGTGTTGGAAGAACAGCGCTGCGCTTTGCGGGGGAGCTTTCCAGGGGTTCTCCCGCGGCCGCGCAGCTGGTGTCGACCTTGTCTGTGCCGAGAATAATCTGGATGCGAACTCAAGTTTTTGCGGTGCCGGCCGATAAGGGCTCCATGCGGGGTGTGTGTGGCAGATGGCTCCTGCGGCGTAGGTTGCTGCTCGGGCTCGCGATTGTTCTTGGATATGCGGGGTGCCGGTGCGGAGTGATCTTTGCCCAGGGCTTGGTGGAGGAGCCTGCCGGCGAGCTTCGCGGTTTGAAGGCTGCTGGCCCGTCGGGATCGACAGGAGAGGCGGAGGTCAGCGCCGGCCGGCATGCCGCGGGCACGTTTCTGCGGGGTCGAACCTTGGAAGGTGGTGCGGGCGCGGCGGAAGGTTTGGCTCGGGCGCGAGCGCAACATGCGGCCATGGCACAGGTGCAGGGCGTCAGGCCGAGGATCTCGCGGCTGGACTCAAGGTGGCAGCCGGTGGGGCCGAACCAGGTGGCGAGCCCGGCGTTTGGAAGGATCAGCGGCCGGGTCTCCAGTATCGCGATCGACCCGGCGGACCGCAGCGGCAATACGGTCTACGTGGGTACGACGGGGGGCGGAGTGTGGAAGTCCACCAACGCGGCGGGCGCGGCTGACAGTGTGACCTTTGTGCCGTTGACCGATGAACTTTCGGTGTTCAGCGCGAGCGCGGGGAGCACAGCTACGGCCTCGCTGAGTATTGGGGCGATCAGTGCGCAGGCGGGTGGCATTGTGCTGGCGGGGACGGGCGACCCGAACGATGCGTCTGACTCGTACTATGGAAGCGGGCTGCTGCGCTCCGCGGATGGTGGACTTACGTGGGGGCTGGTGGAGAGTTCGCGGGATACGCCGAGGCCGCTCTACTTCGGAGGACTCGGATTTGCGGCGTTTGCCTGGAGCACGAGCGATCCGGGTCTGGTTGTGGCCGCGGTGAGTGACGCTGCGCGGACTTCGATCGTCAATGCTCCGCTGACGGATAGCGTGAGGGGATTGTATGTCTCGCACGATGCGGGCGTGACGTGGTACCTGGCAACGATCTCGGATGGGCCGCAGACGATCGAGAGCGCGAGCGCCCACGGTGGAGGTTTGGCTGCGACCTCGGTGGTGTGGAACCCTGTTCGAAAGCGGTTCTACGCGGCGTTGCGGTATCATGGGTACTACGAATCGCTGGACGGCGCGTCCTGGACGCGGCTTGCCAGCCAGCCTGGAACCGGTTTGACGACGATGGCCTGTCCGCCGGCGCCGGGGACCGCTGGCAGCGTCTCGTGCCCGATCTTTCGGGGGGCGCTGGCGGTGCAGCCGGTGAGCGGCGACATGTTTGCTCTAACGACCGATCGGAGCAACGTCGACCAGGGTTTGTGGGAGGATGTTTGCGGGCTTTCCGGAGGCGGTTGCGCCTCGAGCTCTGTGCGGTTCGCAACGCGTCTGGATTCAGGGCCGATGGAGCAGGGCGGCGGGAGCACGGTGATTGCGCAGGCGGACTACAACCTGGGTCTGGCGGCGGTTGCCTCGGGAACGGATACGTTGCTGTTTGCGGCGACGAGAGATCTGTACCGGTGTTCCGTTTCCGCGGGATGCGTGTTTCGCAACACGACGAATGCGTTGAACGGGTGCGCCGCGCCGGCGAAGGTGGCGCCGGCGCAGCATGCGATCGCGACGCTGGATGGGGTTTCGCTGCTGTATCTGGGGAACGACAGTGGGCTGTGGAGATCGACGGACGGCGTGAACGAACAGGGGCCGTCCTGTTCTGCCGACGATGCGAGTCATTTCGACAACCTGAATGGGGGACTCGGTTCTTTGGCGGAGGTGGTCAGCTTCGCGCAGGACCCGCAAGAGCCCTTGAATTTGCTGGTGGGTCTGGGTGCGAGCGGAACGGCGAGATCTTCCCTGCTGACGACGGCGTCGGTCTGGGATCAGATCTCAGCGGGCGAGGGTGGAACGGTTGCGATCGATCAGAGCAATCCGCTGCTGTGGTACATTTCGACGGCTGGTGGAGTGAGTCTTCGGGCGTGTTCTTTGGGTGCGAGGTGTGGGGCCGCGGACTTCGCCGGGAGACCGACGATTGGCGCCGCCCAGACGAATGCGGACGCCTCGGTGCTGGATGCGCCGTGGATACTGGATCCGGCGCTGAGTGCAAACGTGCTGGTTGGAACCTGCAGGGTGTGGCGTGGGCCGGCGGGCTCGGGCGATCTGTGGTCGGGCGCGAACCGGTTGAGCACGACGCTGGGCGGGCCCGAGAATAACGCGTGCGACCCCACGACGAATGCGATGATTCGGTCGCTGGCGGCGGGTGGACCGGGGGCTAGGGGAGGGACGATCGCCAACTCTGGATCGAAGGTGCTGTATGCCGGAATGGCGGGTGCAATCGATGGGGGAGGAGCCTTTGCCGGGCACGTCTTTACGACCGCGAACGCGGACATGGCGAGCAGCGCGACGAGGTGGATGGATGTGAGCACGTCGCCTGTGACCAACGGCAACATCAGCTCGACACAGTTCAACCCCGGGGCTTTTGACGTCTCCTCGCTGGTTGCCGACTCGCACGACGCGATGGGGCAGACGGTGTATGCGACGGTGATGGGATTCACGGGCAACGGCCTCTCGATCGCTCACGTGTATGCGTCGACAGATGGGGGAGCGCACTGGCTGAACATAACCAGTAACTTGCCGAACGCTCCTGCGAACAGCATCGTTGTGGACCCGAATGATGCGAACACCGTTTACGTCGCCATGGATACGGGAGTGTATGTAACGACCGGGGTTGCGAACTGCTCGCAGGCGAACTGCTGGAGCATCTACGGCCGGGCCCTGCCGAATGCGCCGGTGGTTCAGCTTGCCGCGGCCGCCCAATTGCCCACAGGCGACGGACGCGTTGGTCTGCTCAGGGCTGGAACGTATGGACGCGGGATATGGGAGGTTCCGCTGGTGACCGCGGCGTTCCCCGCACAGCCAGCGATCTCCCTGTCTCGGTCGCAGGTTACGTTTGCCGACCAGGCGGTGGGGACGATTAGCGATGTTCACACGATTACAGTTACGAACACGGGCGCCGCGCCGTTAGCTGTGAGCCGCACGGCAGTGACTGGCGACTTCACGGTGACGAACACCTGTGTCGGGAAGGCGCTGGCGATCAACGCGAGCTGTGCGGTTCAGGTGCAGTTTCTTCCTTCGGCGCAAGGAAATCGCGGAGGTGTCCTTACGATTTACGGCAATGTAAGCGGCGGGCAGGCTACGGCGACGCTGTCGGGCGTTGGCACGCCTCCGGGTGATCTGATGCTGAGTCCGTTGGCGCTGAGCTTTCCGACGACGACGGTTAACGGGACGAGTGCCGCACAGAACATCACGATTTCCAATACGGGCGGGTCGCCGGTGACGCTGGGGACGCCGGCGGGGTCGAGCGACTTCAACGTGAGCGCGAATACGTGCGGAGCGTCACTCGCTCCGAGCACGGGATGTACGGTGTCGGTGGTGTTTGCACCGACGGCTGCCGGTGCGCGCAGTGGAACTCTGACGGTGCAGGGAGCTTCCATGAAGCTGACGGCATCGCTGACGGGAACCGCGGTGTCTCCCGCGACCGACTCGATTTCGCCGGGCTCGCTCGTCTTTGCGTTGCAGCAGATTGGAAGTTCGAGCGCGACCCAGCAGGTGGTTCTGACGAACGCAGGGGACGTGCCGCTTACGCTGATCACGGCGCAGATCAGCTCAGGCGATTTCACGGCCGTGAACGGCTGCGGCAACTCACTGAACGCGCGCTCGAGTTGTGCTATCGCCGTGGCGTATGTGCCGAAGGGAATTGGGGTGGGCTTGGGCGAGTTGGTGATTGCGGACCAGTTTCGCTCCCAGATGGTGAGCCTGACCGGTACCGGCGTGGCTCCTCCCGGCGTATCGCTTTCGCCATCAGGAAGCATGAGTTTTCCGACGACAGCGATCGGTGTGCGATCTGCCGGACAGGCGGTGACGCTCACCAATAACGGCGGTTTGCTGCTGAGCCTGAACCGTGTGGCGTTGAGCGGAGACTTTTCGATTCTCCCGGGTGGAAGCTGCGCGACGAGTCTGGCACCTGGATCGGCCTGCACGTTTCTGCTGAGCTTCATGCCTTCGACGGGCGGCAGCAGGTCGGGATTGCTGTCGATCACGGATGATGCGCCGAACTCCCCGCAGTCGCTGGCACTTGCGGGGACGGCGGTTGACTTTTCGCTCGCTGCCGACGGCAGCACGTCGGCGACGGTCGCGAGCGGAAAGGCCGCGACGTTTCCCTTGTTGTTGAGCTCGATCGCGGGGATGGCGGGGCAGGTGAAGCTAAGCTGCGCAGGAGCGCCGCCGAGTTCCAGCTGTGTGGTCTTTCCGGGCAGCGTTGCTCTGGGCTCAACGACGGTGGTGACGGTAACCGTGGCGACGGGAGTTACGTCGACGGCTGGTGCTGGCGAGGGGAGCCGACCGGCAACGGGTTTGCGGACTGTTTCGCCGCTGGTGCTGGCTGGCCTGTTACCGATCGGGGCTGCGATGTTGCGGCGAAGGAACGCGGCAAAGCTTATGGGGCTGCTAATGGTGTTTTGCGTCGTGGCCGGAGGAGGGTGTGGTGTTGGACGGGTAATCCCAGTTCCGGGGGGGCCGACCCAGACGGCGGGTTCAGCCACTCCTGCGGGAGAGTACACGCTGACGGTGACGGCAGCGAGCTCGGGGCTGACGAGGACGGTCACGCTGAAGCTAACGGTGCAGTAGGGGCGGAGAACCGAGTGGACTGGAATATGTGCCGGGCTGACAGCCGTGTCAGGCCGCGGTGCCGGCGGCGACACCGGAGGCCCAGGCCCACTGGAAGTTGTAGCCGCCGAGCCAGCCGGTAACGTCGACAATTTCGCCGATAAAGTAAAGACCGGGAACGTGCCGGGCCTGCATGGTCTTGCCGTCGAGTTCCGCTGTGTCGACTCCGCCGGCGGTGACTTCGGCTTTGGGGTAGCCCTCGGTTCCGGCTGGTGTGACCTGCCAGTTGTGGAACTGGTGTTCGAGGCGATCAAGGGAGGCGTTGGTCCAGTTGGGGGGCAGGTTTCGGTCAAGCCAGCGCTCGGCAAAGCGGGCGGGCAGGACGGAGCGAAGCGTGTTGAGAGCAACTGCTGGGGTGCGGGAGATACCGTCAGCGCGGAGGGAAGTTGTGATGTTGGTGTCCGGCGCGAGGTCCAGGGAGACGGTGCTGCCGGGCTTCCAGTAGGAGGAGGTCTGCAGAATGACTGGGCCGCTGAGACCGCGATGCGTGATGAGGAGCTTTTCGCGGAAGCGAGAGCACTGCTTGCCGGAGCCAGTCGAGCTGATGACCTCGGTCGAGAGGCCGGAGAGATCACACCAGCGTTGCTGGTCGAGCTCGCTGAGGACGAAGGGAACGAGTGCTGGGCGGCAGTCGATGACGTTCAGGCCAAACTGCCTGGCGAGGTTATAGCCGAGTCCGGTCGCACCCATTTTAGGAATAGAGAGGCCGCCGGTTGCGACGACGAGGGAGGCGCTCCGCCAAGCGCCGCGTGAGGTTTGGACGAGGAAGCTATTGTCCTTTGTGACGGTGGAGATGTTAACACCGAGAACTGTCTCCACGTTCGCGGCTACAGTTTCTTTCACCAGCATGGTGACGATTGCCTGGGCGGAGTGGTCGCAGAAGAGCTGTCCGAGGGTTTTCTCGTGGTACGGGATTTTGTGAGCTTCGACAAGGGCGATGAAGTCCGAGGGAGTGTAGCGGGCGAGCGCGGACCTGGCGAAGTGCGGGTTGCTTGACAGGAAATTCTCCGGACGGGTGTGCAGGTTGGTGAAGTTGCAGCGGCCGCCGCCGGAGATGAGAATTTTATTTCCGGGGCGATCGGCGTGGTCGAGCAGGACGACCCGGCGACCGCGACGGCCGGCCTCGATGGCGCACATGAGGCCCGCGGCGCCTGCTCCGATGATGACAATATCTACCTGCTTCGGGTTCACGCGTTCCTTTCGGTGCTGTAGGGGCGCGGCCTGGATATGGTTGCGTGCGGGCTGCTTCGTAGGCGTGCGGGACCAGCTCTCTTGAGGATAAGGGAGCGCAGGCGAACGGCCGAGTGGTGTGATCTAGGATGAAGGGATGATGAAGGTGGATGCGGAGCTAGAGGGCGGTGAGCGGGCGTATACGGGGATCGTCAGGGTATCGCGGCGGGCTTCGGATGGGGTGCGCGCCGGGTATTTGTGGGTGTACCGGTCGGACGTGCAGGGTTTTGGGCTAGCGGGTTCGGAGGGGGCCGGAGAGGCTGGCGAGCCGGAACGCGGGGCGCTGGTGACGGTGGTGGATGGACGCGGCGTTCCGCTAGGTACGGCGCTGTACAGTGCGGGATCGCAGATTACTCTGCGCATGGTTTCGGACCGGCCCGGAATGGATCGGGCCTTGTATCTGGAGAGTGTTCGACAGCGGATCGGGGATGCGATCGCGTTGCGGGAGGCACTCGCGCCTGTTTCCGCGGAGGGCTGTGCGCGGCGTTTGATCTTCAGCGAGGCGGATGGTTTGCCGGGGATTGTGGCGGATCAGTACGGAGAGATCGTCGTGGTGCAGCTTCTGGTGCAAGGGACGGCGCAGGCGGATGTTCGGCAGGTGGTCGGGGAGGCACTTTCCGGGGCATTTGCGCGGGGTGCGGGAACGATCTGGGAGCGGACGGACAGCCGGGTACGCGAGATCGAGGGGCTCGAGGCGGGGCCGGAGGAGCCGATCTGGACGGCGGGCGAGGCTCGAAGCGAGACGGTGTTCCCGATCAATGGATTACGGTTTCACTACGATGCGAGGGCTGGGCAGAAGACGGGAGCGTTTCTGGATCAGCGGTTAAATTACGTTGCGGCGGCGCGGTATGCGAGGGGACGGGCGCTGGATATTTGCACGTACCAGGGTGGGTTTGCGCTTCATTTGGCGCGTGGGTGTGAGCGGGTGACGGGGGTGGATGCGAGCCGGGCGGCGCTGGAGGTGGCAGACCGGAATCTGGAGCTGAATCGGGGGGGTGTGGGTGCGGCGGTGGACTGGATCGAGGCGGATGCGTTTGAGTTGATGCGAGCGTATCAGGATGCGGGGGAGCGGTTTGGTGCGGTGGTGCTGGATCCGCCGGCGTTTGCGAAGTCCAAGAGGGCGGCGGAGGGGGCTCTGCGGGGGTACAAGGAGCTGAACCTGCGGGCGCTGCAGATGCTTGAGCGCGGGGGGACGCTGGTGACGTGTTCCTGCTCGCATCATGTTTCGCTCGAGGAGTTTATGGGGGTGCTGCGGGCGGCGGCGGTGGATGCGGGGCGGGGGGTGCAGGTGCTCGAGACGCGGGGTGCGCCGCCCGATCATCCGGCGCTGCTGGCGCTGCCGGAGACGAGCTATTTGAAGTGCGTGATCTGCCGGGTGGTGTGAGTTCGTGTCTCTGGCTAGGTTGTCTGGAGGTTGGTGTACCTCCCCCCTCCCCCCTGTTTGCCAAAGTCTTCATTTGATTGGAGATAGGTTGGGGATACTTGGCAAAGTCTTGCATTCAGGCGGTTTAGAGGTAAAGTCTTCTCCTGGCTGGGTTAGGTGCTGTGTTGGGTTGGGCGTGTCCCCGTCTGCTTTCTCCCCTTACCAGGATAGCTGTTGGGTAAGTGTTTGATCTTCCCATCTGGCGGGAGAGCGCTTGTTGTGCAGTGCTTGAGCTGAGTGTCCGCTTATTTTAGGTGGACACTTATTAAGCGTCAGT
>JAABUQ010003500.1_pt1 | contig 28690 bp, 25 predicted proteins | sample 5560001 | NCBI WGS metagenome assembly JAABUQ01 (sample SAMN10711888, study PRJNA513371) | rock metagenome | isolation source: Antarctica rocks | place: Antarctica: Victoria Land, Finger Mt nord | collected 2015-12-18 | reverse complement strand
GGCCGTCTCGGAAGGCGAACGCTACGCCCTCGAGCGCAGCGCGGACCAGTTCCGCCCGGCCGTGAGCGGCGCGGAGGCCGACGAACGTGCCGGCTGCGCCCGCGTCCATATGCGGTGTGCGCTCGCCGGAAAGGTAGGGAGCGAATAGGACGCCTTGCGCGCCGCCGGGGACGCCGGCGGCCTCCTTTAGCAGTTGTTGCACGGGAACCCCAGCTCCGACGAGTCGAGACACCCAGTTAAGCGAGGCACCAGCGCTGAGAATAGCTGCCATAACGCACCACTGCTCCGGCAGCACGTGGCAAAGGGTGTGGAGCCGTCCCCGCCTGTCCAACCGTGGCTGCGCCGATGCGACAAGTAGCTGGCCCGAGGTGCCCAGGGTGAGCAGGCCCACGGTAGGGTCGGAACCATCCAACCCAAGCGCCAAGGCCGCGGTGGGCGCGTCCCCGCCCCCAACCACCACCGGGATGCCGGCGTCCAATCCCAGCTCGCGTGCCGGCTTTGGCAGCAACGGTCCGCTGATTGAGCTCGAGGCGTGTGCCGCGGGAAGGAGCTGGGGTAGCAGGCCGAGCCCAAGCAGGATCTCGTGCGACCACTCCCGACGCACCACGTCGAACAGCAGGGTTGCCGATGCGTCGGAGAAGTCAGTCAGTAGGCGCCCAGTGAGCCAGTACCCGAGGAGGTCCTTGGGCAGAACGACGTGCCGCGTCCGCTCGAACAAGGCTGGCCGGTGCCGCCGCAGCCACAGAAGTTTCACGCCGGTGTAGCTGGCGTTGGCCGCGCTCCCAGTCGTCGCGATCAGCCGCTCGGGGCCAATGGCGTCTCCGACCTCATCAACCTCGGTGAGTGTGCGTGAGTCTGACCAGATGAGGCAAGGACCAAGTGTTAGGCCCCTCTCGTCCAGCAGAACAGGGCCATGCATCTGGCCGGTCAGCCCGATCGCCGCTACGCTTACATTGCGCATTGCGTCCAAGGTCGACAGCTGCCGCGTAGCTTCAGTCACCGCCGTCCACCAGTCGTCCGGATCCTGCTCTGCCCACCCCGGATGAGGCATCGCGGTGGGGTAGCCGGCGGAGGCCTGGCCGAGCACACGACCCGACGGATCGATGGCGAGCGCCTTGAGGCTAGAGGTACCGAGGTCTAAGCCGAGCAGCACGCTGCTCACGCCAGGTCCTTCGCTAGGCCGCGGCACGGAGCGGAGGGCACTGCGCCAAGTCAGTCGCCGATCGATGCATTGCGAACCGACGACGGCGCGGCCAACTCACTGTAGTACTTGTACAACTTGCCATGAAAGAACGCGCGGACGCTCTCAACTGGCAGGTCCCCAGCGAGGAAGAGGATTCGCTCGAGCTGGAGTACGGGATCCCCCAGCCTGACTTTCAAATTCCCCGCTATGTCACGATCCGCTCCCACCGCGCTGAGCCACTGAACGGCGCGTGTCACCATCCGGCCTGTGACCTCCTCGAAGAGTCGGTACAGCGATATGGATGTGAAGTCGGCGGAGCGCAATTCCGGAAACCGAACGACATTGAGTGCGGAGCACCCCACATAAAACGGCTGCTCATCCGCGGTGCGCAGCCTGTTAACGAACAGCACCGGATCGCCTTCGGCCAAGCCCAGGTTGGCAGCGACTGTGGCGTCGGCCACCCCCTCGTCGACGGCGAGAAGTCGGGAACCGGGCCGGTAGCCTTGTCGTTCGATCTCTTCCGTCACGCTGTGCAGGTGCGGGATGGCGGCGTCGAGACGCGGATGGGCAACAAAAGTGCCTTTTCCGGCAAGGCGATCCACCAAGCCCTCGCGCCGGAGTTCGTCGAGCGCGCGGCGAGCTGTGGTGCGACTCACGCCGTACAGCTCCATGAGCTCGTTCTCGGTGGGCATTCGGTCGCCCGGCTTCACGGCCCCGCGGGTGATGGAGTCGCCGAGCGTCCGATACAGCTGGCCGTGGAGCGTGCCTGCGCTGGAGCGGGTGAGCCCAGCCGGGGCCATGCCGACGCGGGACCCATCGGACGATCGACTCAACTCAGAACTCTGCTTCTGCATGTTCAGTTTGCTGCTCCAGCCGACAGTGCCTCCAGCCCGGGGCTTGCCAACGACCAGGCAGCCCCCACTACTTGACCATTCCGATCTTGCTCCTATCCAAGGCGACGCCGATTGCGATTATCAGGATCGCGCCGCGCGCGAGGTCGTTCCAGGAGGGCGGGACGCCGGTCAGAGTGAGCCCGGAGCTGAGGACCACCAGGGCCAGAGCACCCACTACGGTTTTGGCGACACTGCCGTAACCGCCAGTAAGCGGCGTCCCGCCGAGCACGACTGCGGAGATGGCTAGGAGCTCCAGGCCGACGCCGGTGACGGGGGTTGCGGCGCTGACTCGGGCGAGGTTCATGATGCTGGCGATACCGACCACGGTTCCGACGAATAACGCTAGAAGGCGGCGGCGGTTCAGGGAGATACCGAACAGGCCAACAACGCGTTCGTCCCCGCCCATCGCCTTGAGATCCTGGCCGAACGGTGTCTTGTTGTAGATCACCCAGCAGGCTGCGACGATCACGATCGTTACTACCAAGATGCCTGGGAAGCGGCCGAGTGGCTGAAGCCAAGCGAGGGCCCCGCCTCCCGCTGACGTCAGGTCCAGATAGATCGCCTGGCCTCCAGAGACAATTTGGATTGCTGCTCGGACGGCCACCATCGTTGCCAGCGTCACGATGAAGGACGGGATTCGAAAGTAGGCGAAGATGGCGCCGTTGAGCACGCCGATCGCGAGGCCGGTGAGAATCCCGATCGGCAGGCCCAGCAGTCCATGGGATTGGAAGCCCCACGCCGCGGTAAAGCAGGCCAAGCCGAGGACCGAGCCCATCGACAGGTCGATGAATCCGGCCGTGATGACGAAGGTCTGTGCGACCGCGAGAACCGCCAGAATGCTCACCTGCTCAACGATGAAAGTCCAGTTCCGAGCGGAGACGAAGTTCGGGCCGGCGAGCGCCCAGAACACGACAACCAGCAGTACCAGCGCAATATAGGCGGCCTGCTCCCTGGCCCAGCCCAGCACATCACTCCGCCGCGAGGTCAAGCTCCGCCTGCTCACCGGCTCGGCTATCGGCGTGCTCGCTGTCATGTGATCGATATCTCGCGCTCACCATGTCGGCGCGTGTTGTGACCCTGCCTCATATGACCCCTGCCGTAATCCACCCGACCAGCTCGTCCATGGTCACCTCCTCGCGCTTGACTTCGGCGATGCTGTTGCCCTGAAACATGACCAGGATCCTGTCCGCCACACGAAAGACGTGATCAAGGTTGTGCGAGACGAGCAGGATCGATGCGCCGCGTTGCTTGAGGTCCACCACGACCTGCAGCACCTGCTCGGTCTCGGCGACACCGAGCGCGACAGCAGGCTCATCGAGGATCACGACCCCCTTGCCCCACGTGACCGCTCGCCCGATCGCCAGTACCTGACGCTGGCCGCCGGACATCCCCTCCACGGGCTTGGTGACGTCCTGGAGGGTTGTGATGCCCAGGCTCTTCACGACTTCGCGCGTCTTGTTAAGCATGGTTTTGCGGTCGACGAAGATTCCCCATTTTCGCGGCGTGCGTCCGAGGAACAGGTTGTACGCTGCGTCCATGTTCGGCACGAGGCCTAAGTCCTGGTAAACCATCTCTATGCCGAGCCGCCGACTCATTGCGACGTCGTGTGAGTGCACTGGCTCCCCCCGGACTAAGAGCCGGCCGCCGTCAGGGGGGTAGACGCCAGCGAGGATCTTCAACAGCGTGGACTTCCCGGCGCCGTTGCCGCCTACGACTGCCAGCACCTCGCCCGGCCAGGCGGTGAACGACGCGGACCGAAGCGCTTGGACACCACCGAAGTGCTTGCTCAGCTCGACAGCCTCAATGGTGGGGGGCCCGGTATGCTCGGTCGCGGGCCCGGTTTGAAGTTTGTGGGCGACAGGGTCCGGTGGTCTGCCTGCGGCGGCTGGGCGCCTACCTGCCATTGGCTTCAGCCCTTTTTCCAGGTGTCCTTGAGCGTGGCCATTACCTGAGGGAGATTGGCTTTCGGATTGTGCGCCAGTGACATGTTGCGGATCTGGTCAGCACTGAAAGGGTCGCTGTTGAGAAAGCGTGCGGCGTACTGTGTAGCGTCGCTCTTGTCAATAGCGATAAGGTTGAATTGGGGCTGCCGATTGAGCGGCTGCTTGCCCTTGAGGTAGTCGTACAGCACAATCAAGCCGAAGCCGCCGTTCATCCAGTGACCGCCAAGAGTCGAAGTCAGCGCGCCCTGTTGTAGCGCAGTGATCGTCGGGGCGTCATCGTCGGCCGTTGAGATGTGGACTTGATTCGCCCTGCCAGTCTGTTGCACTGCATAGAGGGCACCAAGTCCAACAGTGCTCCCAATGCACCAGCAACCGTCCATCTGACCAGGGCCGAAGCGTGCCAGGTAGCCCTGCATAGTTGCGATCGCGTTCTCGCGTGATTTGGGCTGCCAGGACTCCTGGAGGATGTTGACACCCTTCTCAGCTGCATCGCGTTGGGCCCCTTTCCAGGCCTCTTCAACCGTGGTGACGCCGTGCGGGTCCAAGATGGCCACCACCTTGCGGCTGCCCTGGTCAACCAGGCTCTGCATCATGTCGTATCCCCATTGCTCGTTGTTCTGCGTGACCTGGGCGATGAGTTGCTTGCCTTGGTATTGCTGGACCTGCGGCACCACCAGGCGGTCCTCTGTGACACCGGGTATCTTGGCCTGCTCCAACTGTTGGGCGTCCTGGCGGCCAGCAGCCTGTGTAATGGGATCGAAGAGGATTCCATTGGGTTGCCGTGAGATGAGCGACTGCATTGCCGCGATGTTGGAGTCCTCCGTGCCGCTGTCCGTGACAACTATCAGATTGATGCCGAGTGCCTTGGCGACGGCTTTTTGAAAGCGGACGTTGTTTACAACCCACGGGTTATCCATCGGCTGCACCAGTGACGCTATTGTCAGCGTCCCGCCGTTCCCACCGTTGCTGTTCCCAGAGCCTATGTTCCCACAGGCTGTAAGGAACAGACTCGCCACGATCAGCATTGCTGCTGCTGCCATTCGCCGTGTCAACCTTTACCTCCTTCCTTCTCAACCGCCATTGGTCTTCGAGACGCGCTCGCGACTTCAACTCTCCCTCGCGTATCGAACGCCCGCAGCCCGATTTGATCGAACTTCACGAGACCGTCCTCAACGTAGAACCCCAGCTCGTGCGGTGCCTCACCATAGATGCGGTAGCTGATGGCGACGCTGTCGTTCACAAACGCCTCGATGATGCTGTCGGAAACGAGAAGTCGGCAGGTCACTGGCTTGCCGTCTTCCATATGCACGCGGTGCTCGACGAGCCGCGGGCCGTCGACCTCACGCGGCTCCCCGCCGCGACCGACCAATTCTCCCCCAGAACTTATCCAGCGGCTGCGGCCAGCGCACCAGCGATACGGTCGATTGGATCGGGTCGAAGGCGAAGACGTAGCCGCCGAGATCGTCGTTAACTCGGAAAAGCAATCCAAAACCGCCCACGCGACCCTGCGGTGCAATCCGGCACTCGAATAGATAGTCCCTGGTGTCGGTGTCCATGAATCTGTAATCGAGGGCACCGTATGCTTCGAGTGCGAGCGAGCGCGGCGACTCTTCGCGAGGCGCTGAGTTTGGACCGCCCACCACGTAGGCCAACTCCCTTGCGAATCGTGCCTGATGCGCCTCGGGCAGCCGCGCAGTAAGCAGTCCCTCCCGCTCCGCGCACACCTCACGGGGGACACCAAAGTCGCCTCCCCATTGCCACGCCCCCTCGTCGCTAGCGTCCACCCGTTCGTGCACCCAACCGAAGAACACCCGCGCCGACTTGCGGAGCTCCGGCACCGACTTGGCGGCATACCAACGGCGACCATCCAACGCGTCGCCGTCCGAGACCCGCCAAGGACCACGAGGGGCCTTGGCGACGCGATACATCGTCTGAGCCTGTTCGGAGAAGCGCGAGTAGACGAGGTACCAGCTGTGCTCGAGGCGGAACATCTCTGGACACTCGGGACATAAGGTCGTGCCCGGGGCATACAGCGGCTGGTCCTCGAGGCTCCAGAGCTCGAGGTCAGGAGATGTGGCAAGCGCGATGCAGCCTCGCCGCCACCGTGGACCGTCGGCCAGCCGAGCGGCGATGAGCATCCAGTAGCAGCGCTCCTCCTCGTTCCAGAAGACATATGGGTCACGCCAGTCGACCGATTCGTACCGCGCTGTATCGGGAGCCAGGATGGGATTGGACCGGTCCTTGACGAAGTGGACAAGGTCCTCGCTAGTCGCGCGGCAGATTGTCTGAGGCGTCGCCGAGTCGATTCGGTGGCCCGTGTAGAACAGGTGATATCGGTCGTCGCGTTCTATCACCGATCCCGTCCACACTCCATCCGAGTCGGGCTCGTCTCCCGAGCCGGGGGTGAGGGCGACTGGCAGTTCCTCCCAATCGACCAGATCCCGCGACCGGGCGTGGAACCAGGAGGTGCGGACCCGCTCCGGATAGTGCTTGGTGCAGGCGGGTGAAGTCAGGAAGAAGAGGTGATACTCCTCGCCCGCCGCAAAGGGGATGGCGTCCCCTGCGGGCACACCGCTTGCTGGCCGTCGAAATATGCCCAAACCCACTCCTTCCTGTCACAACGATGCATTGTTACATCAATAGACCATAGCTTTAGCAGATCGGACGAAGAATTGCAATAAGCCCCAGTCCACGACGAGGTGTCGCGGGGAGCTCGAACAAGGTGCCTACGGCGCCGGCAAGCATCTATGTTCCGGCACAGCGGGCTTGGCGACGCCATGCCGGAGGCCGAGCTCACGTTTGTCAACCACACCGGGGGCACGATCGTGGACGCCCTGAAGGCCTACGCCGAGACTGGGAGGCGCGGACCGGTCTTCGGCTGACGGCGGAGCCGGCGGGCGGTCGTCGCGATCCGCCGGCGGCCGCTTGGGGAGCTACGGGTTGCAGGGGCCAAGAGACACCAAGCACCTGATTGCCCTGCTGCAGCGGTCATCTCTTACCGGAGGCCGCCTCCTGTGGGTGGCACACGTGCCGATGAACGGCTTCCACTCGCCAAGGTCGAGTTCGATCACCTCCGACGGCGGGATCGAAAGGGTGCTCCGGACACTTTCGACGCCGCGGGCTATGCCGCACAGTTGCGCCGCCTGCATGCAAACCACGACCACGTAATCTATGCACCAGCGTTTGAACGTCATCCCGAGCAGCCGATCGCCGGGAGCATTCCGCTCCCGTCCAACGTCCGGCTCATCGTCTCCGAGGACAACTACCTATCGACCCACGCCTCCTTGGATTAGCATTCCAAGCCCCGCTATCCAACCTCTTTCACCCTCTCCCTCACGATGCGGCGACCTCCAGCACCCGGACTCTGAGCCCCGACCGTTCGGCGTAAGTCTTGGTTGCCACCAGCTCTGCCACTTGGGCGTCGTCACGCCAGACGCCCGCCTCTCCGAGAGTGTCGAGGATCCCCGGCCGGCGGTTCGCTCGCGGGTGGCAGTCAAGCCGTCTCTCCTTCGAACTCGAACCAGGTTTCCAGTTCCTCGCGGGTTAGATCCCATAGAGTCTTGTCAAGTTCTGGGTCCTCCTTTGGTGGGGTCGAAGTCCTGACCTGAGCGCCAGACACCCCATACGATGGCCAACGCCTTGGCCATGCAGTGGCCGAGGGCATTCATCGGGGCCTTGCCCTGCTCGCGCTTGCGCTGGTAGTGCTGCTTGATGATCGGGTTGTGCCGGCTGCCGACCACGGCCATTCGGTAGAGCGCTGAGCGAAGGTGCGCGTTGCCGGTTTGGCCATCCGCCAGCTGGTCTCGGGACGCTCGCCGTGGCGTCCCGAGCTCTGTTCTTTGGGGTGGGTGCCGGCGTAGGCGGCGAGCTGGTCGAAGTCGTCGAAACGCCAGATGTCGCCGATCTCCGCAATCAGACTGGCCGCGATCGCCGGACCCACACCCGGGATGGTCTGCAGCCGGCGAGCGAGTTCTGAGTCGAGCAGTTCGGCGACCCGATTCTCGGCCGCTTCGATCTGTCTGCCCAGCAGGTCGTACTGCTCAATCAGCAGGCCGACCTCGAAGGCCACCTGCTGGTCCAACTCGGGCGGGGCGATGGTCTCCCGAGCCAGTTCCTGGATCCGGCTTGCGCGGCCATGTCCGACCGCCCGTCGGCCACCTGGTCGCACCGCCTGGGCCAGCGTGCTCAGCCGGCGTCGAGTTGCCGCCCGAGCCGTCGGTGCCCTGCCGCAGCACGGCCAGAGCGGTGTCACAGGTGGGGTCCTCAAAGGCTTCCTTCAACTCCGGGAAGCCAATCTCAACCAACCTCAGCAAGCGCTGGCAGACATTGGCTTGGTCGCGCGCCAAGCGCATGCAGAAGCGTGCCGACTCCCGCACCTCGGCTCCCAGCAGTGGCTCTCGCGCCGGCGGTTGCTCGCGCATTCCCAACGCCGCCAGTGTGCGCGTCCGCGGGGTCAGATTTCGATCTCTGCAGCCGGCTCTTGGCAAAGTACTTTGCCTCCAGCGGGTTCACCACCGCCAGCGGCAGCCCTGCTCGGCCCAGATGGCTCGCCAGCGGCCACCAGTAGTGTCCGCTCGACTCCACCACCACCCGCTCGACCTGGCCCTGCCGCGCCAGCCAGTGTCGAGCTCCCGGAACCCGCCCCGGTTGGCCTCGTAGCGCAGAACCTTCTTCTCCGCTTCCCGCTCTCCTTGCGGGTTCCCCTGAAATGGATCAGTCGTTCCGGAGTTTTGGATCACCCTCGGGTCGGAGGTCGCGCAGCGACCGACGTAAGGGTTACCGGGTCCCCTTAAGGATCACCTCCTTGTCGATGGTAATCGGTAGTCTCGTACGCGCGTCATCCGCTTGGGAGAGTCGGTGCGGATGGGAGAGTCGATGGGGCGAGTCCTGGGAGTCGCGGGCGAGTTTCATCGGGTCTCTACGGCCGTCTCAGCGGCTTGGTTTTCGGAGCGGGGGGCCGATTTGGACGCTGCAGGCCTGGCATGGCCCTTGCCTGAGCTGGTGGCGGCGCCGGCCATGACCGTGTCGGTCCTCTCAGACCGCCGCAGGGACTCGCCGGCAAGCTCAATCCGGTGAGCGTTGTGGAGCAGCCGGTCGAGGATGGCGTCGGCGACGGTGGCTTCGCCGAGGGCCTCGTGCCAATGCGCCACCGGCAGCTGGCTGGTGACGATGGTGGCACGCAGCTGAGTGCGGTCCTCGATGACCTCGAGCAGGTCGGCGGCCTGGTCAGGCGTCAGTGGCCGGAGGACGAGGTCATCGATGAGCAGGACATCGACGCGGGCCCAATTGGCCAGCAGTCGCGTGAACCGGGCGTCGGCGCGAGCAATGGCGAGGTCGTCGAGCATCCGCGGGGTACGGAGGTAGAGCGCGCTGTGACCATGCCGGATGGCGGAGTGGGCGAGCGCACAGGCGAGGTAGGTTTTGCCCGAGCCGGTCGGCCCCACGATCAGGATCGAGTGGTGGTTGGCGACCCAGCGGGACTCCGCCAGGTTGAGGATCAGGTTACGGTCGAGGCCCCGGGGTCGACGGAAGTCGATGTCCTCGATGACGGCGTTGCTGCGCAGCTTGGCCGCCTTCAGGGAACGCTGCAGGCGTCGGTTCTCGCGCTCCTGGAGCTCGAGGTCGACGAGCAGGCCCAGCCGGTCCTCGAAGCTGAGCGTCTGGTAGTCGGGACGTTCGCGCTGCTCCATGAGGCCGCGAGCCATGGCCGGCAGGCTGAGCTTGTAGAGGCCGTCGACGGTGGGACTGGTCAGCATGGTGTCCTCCTCAGCGGTAGTAGTCAGGGCCGCGCAGGTTGTGGTGGCGGCGGTGGACGCGGACTGACCGGTTGGCCAGCAAGGGTTGACGGTCGAGACCGGTCTTCAAGATCGACTCGACGCTGCGGTAGCTGAAGGCGCGCACCGCCAGCGCGCGCTGGCAGGCCGCCTCGACACGCTCGGCGCCGTAGCGGTCGCCGAGCCGGACGATGCCCAGGCAGGAGCGGTAGCCCTGCTCGGGATGGGGCCGAGACGCCAGGATGCCGTGGGCCAGCTTGGCCGTCGCCGGTCCCGTCTTTTGCGCCCAGTTGATGATGCGGCCTGGCGTCCACTCTCGATGCCGGCGGTGAGAGTCAGGCATGTGGGCAGGGTCGGTTGTGTGCCGGCCGCGCTGGAAGCTGCGCAGGTGGCTGGCGACCCGGCGGCCACGGAGCAGGATCTCGACCGTGGTCGCGCTGAGGCGGATGTCGCAGACCTGGCCGACCAGCTGGTAGGGGACCGAGTAGTAGTGGCGGTCGACCTCGAGGTGGTAGTCGATGTTGACCTTGGCCCGCTTCCAGAGCGCGAACTCATACCGGTGGGCCGGAAGCGGGCGCAGCACTGGCCGTTCCAGCTCCTCGAAGAGGCTCTGGCGGGAACCGGGCAGCTTCTTGAAGGAGCGGCGGTTGAGCCAGTCGACCAAGTCCCGAATGGCGAGGTTGAGATCGCCCAGGCTGTAGAAGGTGCGGTGCCGGAGCCGAGCGATGATCCAGCGCTCGGCGATCAGGCAGCCGACTTCGACTTTTGCCTTATCCCTCGGCCGCCGGGCCCGGCTGGGGATGACCGCCACCCCGTACCAGGCCGCCATCTCCAGGTAGGTGGCGTTGATGTCCGGCTCGTAGCGGTGGGCGCGGGTGACGCCGGCGCGGAGGTTATCGCAGACCACGATCTCCGGGCAGCCACCCAGAAACTCGAAGGTCTGGACATGACCGGAGATCCAGTAGGGCAGCTGCTGGGAGGGGAAGGCTTCGGCGTAGGTGTAATTGCTGGCGCCGAGCACAGCCATGAAAAGTTCGGCCTCGAACCTGACCAGACCGCTCTCCTGATCGTAGATGGGAATGGTCTGGCCAGGGAAGTCGACGAATAGCTTTTCACCGGCTCGGTGCTCGTGGCGCATGACGACGTCGAGATGTCGCTGCCAGCGCCGATACAGTCGGCAGAACTGGGTGTACTGGTAGCCGTCCGGCTGCCGCTCCTTGTACTCAAGATGGAGCAGCTGCAGCGTGACTCCCTTCCGCCGCAGCTCCTGATGGACGGTCGGCCAGTCTGGTAGTGGCCGCGCCACCGCGCAAGGTTCGGCTTGGACGTAGAGCCGAGCTTCCAGCTGGCCATCGTCCATGTCATCCGGCAACGGCCACCGGAACTCAGACCGGCGAGCGCGTTCCAGGTAGTGGGCGACGGTGGTATAGGGCAGGCCAACGGCGGCGCCTACCTGTCGCCGACTCAAGCCCTCGCCAAGGGCGAGGCGGAGAACCTCTCGAATCTTGCGCATTGGGGAGCGGGGACGGGGCATCGGCATCCTCCTCGAACGTCTGCTGCGACTGTTCGAGGCAGGATGCCCGACCCTCAGCTCACGCCGGCGCCGTGCTCAGCCTCCTCACCGAGGGCTGATCCAAAACTGCGAAATGGCTGATCCATTTCGAGTGAAACGGCCGATCCATTTGGAGCGTGATCAGCATTGCTCTCCGAATGACCGCGGCGGCGTGCTTGTACGCCCCCACGTCGATGCCGACCATAACGCTCATGGCGTCCTCCTTCAAAGTGGTCGACCCCAGGGGGACTCGCTTACCTCCGCCTCGCGTCGGCTGATGCTCCATCGCCGGTCCAAGCCGTTGGATCCCAATCTCCGCTTCTGACGAAGGGCGAGGGCCGACATCTAAGCTCAACGGTCTTGAGCCGGATAGCTAGCCGTCGGTGTCCCCGCAGAGGTCAGGGTCAATACTGACCTCCACTAAGAGCTATATCAGCTAGCTAGCCATTTGATATCCACACAAGCGTGGATCGCGGCGTAACGATTGGCATCCTCGCTTCCCCTTCGCCGCAGCATGACGAGGTGGATTAAGTTCTCCCACGCACTTGTGGAATCCACAAAAGCACGGCCTGCGAGCACGCCGACAAGGCGGTGTCATCCTGGGCACAGCGCCACCGGTAACCAGCCCCGGCAGCCGCACCGTGGCCTCCGCCCCGGCCGCGGGTTCCCGCTCCACCGACGAAACTCGCACTAACCCCACTTTGGCGGACATCCCGACTCGTCGTGCAACCGCTCTTGCGGGCCGCTGACGGCTACCTTTGACTGACGAAAAAGATCTATCCGATCAAGGGCTTCCGTCGATGCGAGACGCGGAACATTGGTCGAGGGTGAGAGCGCGCCTGCAGTTTGGCATTTGGCTGGAGTTGCTCACGGCAACCTGCGGTCAAGCTAGAAAGCGGTATCTCGTGGTCTCTCGGTACGTGCTTCCTGGCTCCAAGATCACCGACTCAAAACAGGGGTGGTGGACGGCGTCGGGGTATGCCTGTACTTCCAGGCAGAGACCTGATCGAACGGCGTACTCAGCACCAAACTTTCCACTGCTTGGGTGCATCAGGTTTCCCGTATACAGCTGGATGCAGGGCCGCCCGGTTCGGATCTCAAGTACTCGGCCACTCGAGGGATGCCGTAGGCGGGCGGCCAGACCGTCCCGGTTGCGTTGGTCTGATAGAACAAGGTTGTGGTCATATCCGCCCGTCTCGTTGAGCCTGCCGATCCTATCTCCAATCACCGCCGGCGACTGGAAGTCCAGAGGAGTGCCTTTAACCTCCAGGAGTTCACCGGTCGGGATTAGCTCGCTGTCCGTAGGCGTGTAGCGATCTGCCCAGATCGTCAGCTCATGGTCGAGGACGCTGGGGGCGCCTGCGCCGGCCAGGTTCCAGTAGGCGTGATTGATCAGGCTGACTGGCGTTCTGCGATCAGTTGTTGCGAGATAGTCGATCTGCATCTCGCCGTCCGTCGTCAAACGGTAGGTGACGACGGCCTTCACCTCGCCCGGGTACCCCTCCTCGAGGTGGGGGCTGACGTGCCTGAACTCCACCTCAGGGCCCTCCGGACCGCTTCGAGAGGAAGCGCGCCAATTTACCTTGTCAAAGCTCCGGGCAGCGCCGCCATGAAGATGATTCCTTCCGTTGTTTGCCGCCAGTGTGTAGTCCACCCCATCGAGCGTGAAGCTTGCTCCCTTGATCCGCTGCGCCACCCGGCCGACCGTGCAGCCGAAATACATGTCGCCGTTAGCGACGTAGTCGGCCCGGCGGTCGTACCCTAGGACAACGTCCGCGAAACGGCCAATGCGGTCCGGCGCGAGCAGGCTGGTTAACGCGGCGCCATAGCTGCTTACCACAGCAGAGATCCCAGGCGGGGACCAGAGAAAGAACCTGACTTCAGGGTCAGCGTCTGGGCTGCCGGCGTCTGACACTTAGTCCTCCACTTGGTGCTGGACGATCGGTTCGCGCCTGGGTGCGAGAGTAGCCAGCTTCGCTCTGCTCGCGCACGTGGCAAGTCACTTCAGCCTGGGAACTTGCCATCCGCCTTCTGAGCAAGAGTCCCGAGGGCCCCCTCGACGATCTCAAGATCCTCATCAGTGGTTCCGCCGCTGACCCCTATACCGCCGACGACCTCACCGCCCTCCAAGAGGGGCACGCCGCCGCCGAAAGCCACGAACCGTCCACCGGAAACATCAGTGATCGTGTGCATACGCTGCCCCGGCTGAGCAAGCGGTGTGATGTCCTTGGTCGCCATGAAGGTTAGGGCCGAAGTGTAAGCCTTCCGTTCCGACATCTCGATCGAGATAAGGGGCGCCCCTCCCATGCGGTGCTTGAGGACGACATTTCCGTGAACGTCAACCACAGTGATCGTAATGGGTACATTCCTGCTTACCGCCCGCTCCTCGACCACCTGGGCAAGCAGTTTCGCTGTCTCGAATAGAGTGGACATTCTCCCTCCTGTAACTAACTAACTGTTCATGCGTCTACAACGTATCCGCTTTAAGTCCAGCCGGCTCCAGCCCTCACCGGCTTGCCACTCATTGCGGCATCTTTCATTCGCAGACTGAGATCCTGGTCCCATGCAGCCTCGGCTAGATTGCAAAAGGGAGGACCTCCCTCGATATATTCCGCCATGCGCTGTAAACAGGTCGCGACCGCGATCTCGTCGTCCGTAAGTCGCGCCGGAATAAATGGATTGCGATAGACCCAGTCATCGCCGAACGTGATCCCTGCGTGATACAAGCCTTCCAGATTCCCGCCATGCCCGGTGTCGCGCCTAGTCAGCTTGACAGCCACCGGTGCGTTGAAGTCTGGTAGGAAGCGGACGGTGTTGTTGTGAATCTCACCGCGCTCACCACGGATCAGAAGTCGAGGTGAGCGGATCCACGAGAAGTACTGGTCCTCCGTATAATCGTAAACGCCGAGGCAGCCGTCGAAGTCGAACCAGCCAATGATTTGCTCGGAAGCGTCTATGCGCTCCTCGGCCGGTAGGCCGTCCCGATCTGGTCCGCCGACAAGCGGTGAAACGAAACGGCGGCCTGCGATGGACACGGTTTCCAAGTCTGCGCCGAGGTACCGTCGCATGAGGTCGATCCCGTGATAATCATGTGCGACGGACACTTGCACTTGCGTCACTTTGCCCAACAAGCCTCGGCGGACTATCTCGAGGCGAGCTGCGTGTAGGGGCTGAAACTGATACTGCTCGGCGACCTGGATCCTGCGGTCTGCGACCGCCAAGTCATTGAGTTGCGCGAGACCCGCCCGATCGGCTGCAGGTGGTGTCTCGGCCAGCACGGGGATGGCCTTGGCGGAAAGCTCACGCAGCACTGCAGGGGCCACCGTCCGGGGAACGGAGACGACCACGAATGCCGGACGATCTCTCAGGAGCTCCTCTAGAGTGGAGCGGATGGGGGTACTCCATTGGCGGGTCACACTTGCCGCCCGTACCGCGTCCCTGGTCATCACTCCCGTCACGCGGAACCGCTCCGGCAACTCGTTGGCGATGCGAAGGAAGAAGTGGGCACGCCAGCCGGCGCCGAGGATGGCGAATGGCACGCTCATTTCACGTCCTTGGAGTGCAACTTTCAAACTCGGCCCAGGAAGCGATCGGCAGTCAGATAGGCCAGAGCCTGGATAGTCTGGGTGGGATTGTAGGCGGCTAGTGTCGGAAACTGACCGCCGCCCACGGCGTACAGCCCCTTGACATGGTGCGACTCGCCGAACAGGTCGACGACCGACGATTGCGGATCCTCGCCCATCCGATGCGTCCCACACTCGTGAGTCGATAGGTGATACGGCGGCGGGCTGGGCTCCTCCCACCAGTCCTTCATCCCCATCTCCTGGCCGATCCGCCGTTTCACCTTTCCGAAGAATGTCAGGGCTTTGAGGTCGTGAGAGGCCCAGTCGTGTGTGATCCTAAGAGCAGGCTGCCCAAAGCGGTCCTTTACGACAGGATCGAGATCACAGTAGTAGCGAGCCGAGGGGAAGCTGGGCGTCTGCGTATGCATACTGAACAGCCTTCGATAGTTCTCCGCCAGCCAGTCCTTCAACGCCCTTCCCCACTGCGGTATGTGCGGGGGCAGATTCCTGGAAGCCTCAATCGGCTGCACGTCTCCCGGGAAGCTTGTGATTGGCGACCCCCAGATGACACCGTCGGGGTTGCCGGGAACTAGCTCGGAGGTGAGGTCGTCGATGATGCTGGAAGCCACGAGCGGACCCATGAAGGGATTCGTCCATTCAGGTACCGTTCCGGTGAACCAGCCGAAGCAGTGTGTAGCGAAATGCTTCCCCACCTGCCCGTTTTCGTCGAGCCCTGATGCCAACAGCAGGCGCACGTTCTCCAGCGAGTAACAGGCGAGGAAGACATTGTTCGCCTCTAACTCCCGTATCTGCCCGTCCGCGTCAAAATAGGAAACCCCAGTCACCCGGCGACGCCCCATGTCCTGATTAACTTGGAAGACTCGCGAGAAGGGCCGAATCTGCAGGTTTCCAGTGGCGAGCCCGACCGGCAAGGAGGTCGCCTGGCTGGACTGCTTCGAGTTGACATGGCAGGGAAAGCCATGACAGAACCCGCAGTAGACGCAGGCCTTGAGCGCCTTGTAGTCAACGGATGCGATTGCCGCAGCCTGACGGAATGGATGATAGCCGAGCCGCGCGCAGGCGGCCGAGAAACGCTCCATGCCGGCGTCCGGCCGTAGCGGCGGCATTGGGAAGCCTCGCTTCCGCGGAGGCTCGAAGGGGTTGCCGCCCGGAACCATCGCACCATTGATGTTCCCGGCCTGACCAGAGACCCCTAACTCCCACTCGACGCGGTCATAGTAGCGCTCGAGGTCTTCGTAACTGATCGGCCAATCCACCAAGGTGGAATCCTCCGGGACGGCTTTCTTGCCGAAGCGCTCGACGATCGTCGTCCGCATCCGGAAATCTGCCTGCCGAAAACGCCAGCAGGCTCCTCCCCAGTGAATCGTGCCACCGCCGGTTCCAATGGAAGGTGGGAGGTGCAGAGGTTCGCTGGTTCCGAGCGGACCTGTTGCCCAGGGCAGGAGGACGGCTTCGTCGGCTTCGGTAGCCCGCCAGGTGATGGGATCGGTGCTCAGCTGCGGTACCATATCGCCCCTGGTGTAGTAGCGGATCTCGTCATGCTTGAGTCTGAAATCGTCCTGCGAGTACTGAGGTCCCTTGTCGAGGCCGATGACCTTGACGCCCGCGCTGGCAAGCTGCTCGGCAATGATGCCACCGCTCGCGCCCAGTCCCACGACGATCACGTCAGTCCGCTCAGTCACCGTTGCCCCTCGACACGGCTGGATTTAATTCCGCCATGTTCTCGCCGGAGATCCTCTAGCGTCTTCATCGGAATATGCATGGCGTCAAAGCCTGGTCGCATCTGTTCTTCTGAGTACGACCACTGTGCGCCCGGAAAGCCGACCAGCTTCCAGCCGATTAGTCCCTGGTTTCCTCCATACGCGGGGTCACAGAAGAGGCCTTCCATGGTGTGCCGGCGCACGACAGCGAAGAACTGCCTAAGCAACGCGTCCTCGCCTGGACCGGAAGTATCGTCATCCCCTCCCGCCGACTCGTGCCCGATGGGGGACAAGTCCAGCGAGGCCAAGACCAGATCCTGCTCTCGCTCGCCGAGCTCCCTGAAAGGCCCGCGGAATCGATCTTGACATCGGGCATCCAGCTCCCGAAGCCCTCGACGATACAGCGTTTGTAGGTCTTTGTAGACGCCGGCCAACGCTCGGTCGATGTAAACCACCACCTGCGCCTCCCGCGCTCCCGGCCCGGCTGCATCGCTGGGGATGATGCGGGCGGCCATCGCATCCACGGTCACCGCTTCTCCCTCGCTGAAGAAGGTAAGCGCGGCGCTCCCAGCTCCGTGATCCTTGCGGGGGACCGATCCCTGCCCTATCCCCATGACGGCTCGCTGTTGTGACGGAAGGCCGTCTCCAGGATCCGATACGTGGGCGGGCGGCTGAGCACGAAGAGCACAACTTCGGCGACATCCTCGGCCCGCATCATGTTCTGCAACCCCGGCATGCCCGGATACCGGAGCCCGCGGTCCATTCCGAACTCGGTGGCTACTCCACCCGGACAGATGCTGCAGCATCGGACGCCGTGCTGCCGCAACTCGTGATCCAGGGATCGGGTGAGACCCACCTGTGCGAACTTGGACGCGACATATACAGACTCGCCCGGAAGGCCGCGGCGGCCGGCTTCCGAGGCGATGGTTACGATGTCACCCCCCTGGCCCGCCAGCAGATGCGGAAGGGCAGCCCGCAATGAGTACAGCATGCCCTTCACGTTCACATCGATCATCTCCTCGACATCCTCGAGTGGAGTATCGAGGAAGGGGAAGTACGATCCCACCCCGGCGTTGACAACCAGGATGTCAAGTTTGCCGAACTTTCCTACTGTGTCAGCAACAGCTGCCTCCACCTGCTGGTGCTCGCGAACATCACACCGGATGCCCAGCGCCCCCTCGATGCTGAGATCGTAACCGCTGCGGGAGGCGAGTCCCAGACTGGCACCCTCCTTGGCGAGCGAGTGAGCAACGGCGGCTCCGATCCCCTTGCTCGCGCCAGTAATGAACGCAACTTTCCCTGTCAGAAAGCTCATGGCAGCGCCTCGCCCCGAGAACGCCCTGAAATCAACGCCCCGGCACCTCCGGGAGCTCCTGCTGAGTCGCACCCGCTCCCTCCCGCGTGCCGTTCGGCCGCATGATCACGCCTCTACCGACCAGCCTCTCGATGGACTTGGCGCGGGTCGCAGCCTCGCGGGCCAGCCAACCTTCAGTCGGTGGCTCCTTCAGGTACTGGTTCTTCGGGTAGATCGGGTCCTTGTACATTGCCGCGTACTGCTCGGTCCGCAGGTCCTTCAGGAAGTTGGTGACACCGTTCAGGGCGCGGTACCTGCGCAGTGCATCGAGGTCGATGACAGTGCTGACGAAAGAGTCTCCGTTGGCCATCCCGGCCTGCTTGGCAAGAACGTGGCCTCGATGGTCGACGATCATCGACTGGCCGCCGAACAGGTCGTAGAAGCTACCGTCTCTCCGCACCTGCGGACCCAGATTGGGAGCTATCACGATCATCTGGTTGAACATGGCATGCGCGCGGTTCTGCACCTCCCACATCCCGAGCGAGACCTGCGGCTCAATCAACGTCGCTCGAACCATGATCTCGGCGCCGTTCATTGCGAGGCCGCGAGCCGTCTCAGGGTAGGCACCCTCGTGGCAGATCGCGTAGCCAATGTTGCCGATCTCGGTCTTGGCCACCGGGAAGATAGCGTCGAGCACGCTGCCGTTGCCCTTCTTCTGCACCCACTCGTCCCAGAGGTCGTGCGGGTTGGTGGTTCCCAAGGCGCCACCCTCGTAGGCGTCGCTGGTCGACTTGGCCCGCCTGTACACCAGTTCACCCAGTGGGTTGATAAGGAAGGCCACGTTGAAAAGGTGCTCAGGAAAGTCGGGGTCGCGAACGAAGAGAAGCTCGGCAGCCATGTAGGTCTTCAGTTGCCGGGCCTTCTGGGCCAGCAATTCCGTCTCCGGCCCCGGGATCTCCACCGCCATCTCGTCGTGCGCCTGCTTGTTGCCGGCACGAAAGTCCATTCGCATACCCTGAATTGCCATCTCCGGCAGTGCTACCAGCCGCACCGGCGCGCCCTCGGTGGCGGCCACCATACAGGCCGCGTCCATGAACTCAAAGATGCGCTCCAAGTTCTCCAGCGAGTCTTCGCGTTTGTAAGCTGTATAGTTGCGCGGTGAAAGTCCCACCGCCACATAGGGTTCCGTCATGTTCGAATACCTCCTAATCCACTTTGAATGATCTTGCGCACACCTTGGGTGCCGAGGAAATTTCTCAGGCTGCACCGCTGAATGGGTCGAAGTCGTACAGCAGCTGCGAACCTCGTCTTTTCCATTTTCAGGCCGTTGTCAGGCGGAGTGCCCTCAGCCCTCTACGCTGATAGAGCTTATCTACGACCACCGCCAGCACGAGCAGGGTTCCTTTAATGAGGAATTGGTTGAACGACGGTACGTTGAGGAGATTCATGCCGGTGTCAATCTCGCTGATCAAGATCGCCCCGAGCACGGTTCCCAGAATGGATCCGCGGCCGCCTACCAGGCTGGTGCCACCAATGACTACGATCATGATCACATTCAGCTCGTAGCCAGTCGCGGCAAGTGGCGCGGCGGATGACAGTCGACCGGTGAGGATGAGACCACTGAGGCCGGCCAGAAGTCCGGCAATGGCATAGACGGCCACGAGAACTCGTGCCGTTCTTATGCCTGCCAACCGCGCGTCCTCAATGTTTCCTCCAACCGCGAAGAGACTGCGACCGAAATGCGTGTACCGGAGAACTACCGCCGCCGCTATGGCGATCACGATGAAGAGGGCGGTCTGAGAGGGAATGGGACCCAGCGTGCCGGCTCCTAACCAGTCAAACGACGGATCGGTGAAAGTAATGGCGGTCCCCGAGGTCTTGCGCACTACGAAATTCCCGGCCAAAAATGTAAGCCCCCGAGCCACGCTCATCATGCCGAGCGTGACCACGAAAGGCGCTAAGTTCAACTTCGCAATCAGGGTACCGTTCATGAGGCCTAGGACGGTGGTGGAGAGAAGTGCGATCATCAGGGCAGCGGTAATCGGTAAGTGAACGGGATTGGCAGCACCGAAAGCCGTACCCAGCAAGCCGGCACCCAGCGCACCGGCGAAGGCCATCAGCGACGCCACCGACAGATCGATTCCGGCTGTGATGATCACCAACGTCATTCCCACGGCTACAATCCCGTACATGGACGCAGTTCGGAAGACGTTGTCAAGGCTGCGATCCGACAAAAAGCTCGGGGTTAGAAAGGAGAAGAAGGCAGCGAGCACTATGATCAGCAAGAAGACAACCAGCTGTTGACCCTCTAAGCGGAGTGCGCGAGTCACGGAGGTTATGGTTGGCACGTCAGGCTCCTCTTGGAGTGGTTCTCACCCACGTAGTAAGTAAATGTGTTTGGCACTCCCCTCCCGCCTACGTCCTCATGAGTTGCTAGTCTCGCCTGCGAGTTCTGATATAGCCGTCGATGCTAACGGCGGCCACCAAGAGAATCCCCGTACTTACCAGCTGGTAGTCTGTGGAGACACCAAGCAGGTTCAATGCATTTTGGACGACGCCAAGAATGAAGACGCCGAACACGGTGCCGATGACTGAACCGCGTCCGCCGGCGAGACTCGTGCCACCGATGACGACACCCGCGATCACAGTGAGCTCGGTCCCCGTTCCGCTAATAGGCTCTGCTGAACCTACGCGGGAGGTCAAGATGATTCCGCTGAGGCCCGCTAGGAGTCCAAGGAAAGTGTAGGCAAGCAGCTTCGTCCGCCTTACGGCGACACCAGAAAGCCGAGCCGCCTCCTCGTTGCCACCGATGGCGTAGATGGCACGGCCAAGCGTGGTTCGGCGTGCTATCCACCACGAGACGACTATTACCAAGGCGAAGATCACCGTAGGTGCTGGGATTCCGAGTGCGTAACCTCGTCCAAGCCAAGCGAAGTCGGTCGGCATCGTCCTGAAAAGAATTGGAAACCCTCCTGTGAGCAGATACACCAGCCCTCGGACTAAAATCATAGTGCCGAGGGTTGCGATGAAGGGTTCGATACCGGTTCGGGTGATGATCAAGCCATTGAGGAGACCGACGGCACTGCCCACAAGCAATCCAAGCAGGACAGCCGCGATCACCGGGAGTCTGAATTCGGTGACAAAGGCCGAGTTGCTGTAGGTCCCGGATAGGAAGGCCGAGCTGACAACGGCTGCAAGTGCCAGCGTCGAACCTACGGAGAGATCAATACCGCCTGAGCCGGTGACGATAACGAAAGTCATGCCAGCCGCCATTATCCCGGTGATGGCAACTACCCTGGCAATGTCAGCGAAGTTGCTGACCGTTAGAAAGTGTGGTGACACCAGGCCCAGCACGACTACAAGACCAAGCAGGGTGGCGCTACTAACTGCATACTCGCGAGGGACTCGCAACCGGGCACGCGCGCCGCCCGCCAGGCGACGCCGCTGTTCTGCGCCTTGACCTTGCGTCGCTCGGTCCAGTAGCTTCATCTCCCGTTAGCTCTGATGCCCTGTGGCGTACAACATCACCCGCTCTTCAGTCAAATCTTTCCGCAGCAGTTCGCCAGTGATGCCGCCCTCGTGCATGACGAGTACCCGATCGCTCATACCGATGAGTTCTGGGAGTTCTGAGGAGATCATGACGATGGTCGCACCTTCGCTGGCGAGGTCATTCAATAAGCTATGGATGGCGGCTTTGGCTCCCACATCAACGCCGCGCGTCGGTTCATCAACGATCAAGACCCTCGACCGTGAAGCAAGCCATTTCGCAAGAACTACCTTTTGCTGGTTGCCGCCACTCAATCTCTGGGTCTCCTGGTCGATGCTGCGGGCGGCGATCTTCAGTTTGCGTACAAACTGATTGGCAATGTCTCGTTCTCGCCTGAAGCTCAACTGGCCGGCACGACTGATATTAGGGAGACTTGCTAGGGTGACGTTATGAGCGATCGTCATGGCGAGAACAGCTCCCTGGGCCTTTCTATCTTCGGGCACCAACCCAATGCCCTGACGGATAGCGCTGCCTGGACCCGATATGGCGATTGGAGACCCGCCAAGCTCCACAGTGCCAGCACTGATGGGATCAGCACCGAAAATGGCCCGTGCCAACTCAGTCCTGCCCGCGCCTACCAGGCCGCCTATTCCTAGGATTTCGCCCTCATAGGCTGTGAAACTGATGTCCTTAAGACTCCCGTTGGAAAGGTGGGAGACCTTGAGTGTTGCCCGACCGCGCTGGATCTCCGACTTGGGGTACATGCGATCAAGTTCGCGCCCCACCATCATCCTCGCTAGTTCGCGGGTATCAGTGGCACGAGCATCAACCGTGCCAACGACCTCTCCATCGCGGAAGACGGTGGCCCGATCGCAGATCTGGGTTACCTCGGCCAAGCGGTGCGAGACGTAGATTACTGCCACACCGGCAACCGTTAATGAGCGAATCTGCCTGAAGAGTCGCTCGATCTCTGCCCCCGACAAGGTGGCCGTCGGCTCGTCCATTGCTACCACTTTCGCGTTGATGGATAGAACCTTGGCGATCTCAACCAGTTGTTGGTCGGCAACCTTCAAGCGAGAGACCAACCAGCGGGGATTGACCTTGAGGCCTAACGGCTCGAGAAGCTCTTCGCTTCGTTGGTAGCAAGTCTTCCAGTCCACCAGCCAGGGAGAGTGCCGCCTCCGGGGCAGCCGACCGAGAAAGATGTTCTCGGCGATGCTTAGATGTGGGAGCAGACTCAGCTCTTGGTGGATGAGGGCGATCCCGAGATCCCGAGCGCGTGCTGGATCTTCGATCTCAACCGGCGAGGAGTCAACCGAGATCGTGCCCCCATCCTTGCGATAGGCGCCGGCCATGATCTTGAGGAAGGTTGACTTGCCGGCCCCGTTCTCGCCCAATAGAGCGTGTACCTCTCCCCGCGCAAGGGAAAAGTCGACTCCCCGGAGGACCTGGACACCAGCGAAGGACTTGGTGATCGCCTCCATCTGGAGAACCAGCTGTGAAGCGATCGGCGCGTTCATCCCGCCAGGCCTCATGCTATCTCGAGGTTGCTTAACTGCTTCCGCGAGTGGAGGGTTCCCCACTTCTGCTCGTTGAGACCGGCCTGCACCTACCAGCCGATGTATTGGGGATCATTAGCATTTGTAGGATCAACTCGGTAAAAGTCAGTCCGCACCCACGGCATGCCCTCAAACTTGTCGGCGAACGCCTTCCGGCCTTCCCACGACTGGTTATTCCAGTCCGGTGTCTTGCCCTGAACGATATCGAGCACGACGCTTGCTCCCAAGGCTCCTTCGTCTTGTGGAAAGAAGATGCCGTCGTAGTTGATTCCGCCGTTGCTGCGAAGGTTGTCGAGCGCCTCCTTCTCACCGTCGCAACTGATGATCTTGAACTCGTGAAGTCGACCGGTGTTCTGGATCGCTTGCAGTCCACCCAGAGCCATCTCATCGTTCATGTAGTAGATGGCATCGAGGTGGCCCTTTGGAAAGCGCTGGAGAATATTCTCAGTAACCGTCAGACCCTTGTCGCGTTTGAAGTCGCCGTCCACTTTGAAAAGGACTTGGATCTCTGGGTGTTGTTTGATGATGCCATAAAAGGTGGACCCACGCTCGATGGTGGACCCAGCTCCAGCCGTGCCTTCTACAACCGCTAGCCGACCGGGCGTCCCTTTGAGCGCATCAACGGTTTCTTGCCCGCCGATGGTGCCTGACTTCGCCATATCAAAGCCTACGAGAGCGGCCCAGTGGATACCACTGCCGTGAGTGAACATCTTTCGGTCAACGACGATGAAAGGCACCTTGGCGGCGTTGATCTTCTTGACAGCAGGAATCATCGGGTCGGAAACGGCCGGTGTGAGAACGATGCCGTCCACCTTCTGCGCCAAGAAGTTGTCGACGTCGGCCGACTGAACCGAGGGGTCGTTCTTGCCGTCCGTGAAGGTGATCTTGGCGCCGCGCTTGGCTGCCAACTGATTGGCCCCCTTCATCATGAGCTGATAAACGGGATGATCGAAGTAGGCCACCGACCAGCCAATGGTGGCGGGCTTATTGTTGGAACTGCCGCCTCCGGTACCTCCACTAGCGCCTCCACACGCCGCTATTAGTGCGGCTAGAGGGCCGCTGGAAGCTACTAGCGCCGCTCCCTGGCCGCCTCGGCGCAGGAAGTCCCGTCGGCTCCACTCCTCCGTGAGCCACCTCTCTTCCTCGGGTCGACTACTCGATGCCATTCTCTTTCCTCTCGACCTCCATCTCGAACGGGCCTCCGCCTCCAATCAACCACATCATACACATGTGATCGAATTTGGTCAAGATAGAATGCAAACGAGCATCCGGGTGATCGTTCGATCACGAGGCTACGGCACCCGGGCGCAAGGCAATGAGGGGAGCTGAATGGCAACGTACCCCTCTACGGGCTGCTCTTAAGGTCTGGTGGCATCCTTCAGATGCGGTATCAGGTCCTCCCAGTCGTAGTCCTGGACGAAGTACTCACGGAGGGCGTAAGCCCCGTCCATGGTGTCCTTAAGGGACCGCGGGCCAGGGAAGCCGATTACCCTCCAACCCACATGGCCAGCGTTGCCCCCGTAGATCGGGTCGCTGTAAAAGCCCTGCCGGGTGTGGGTCGAGAGTGCGTCAAAGAAACCAAGCCCGTCGTCGAACATCCAGATCTGCACTGTCCCATAGCCAGTTGGTTCAAGTCCCTCAGTCTGGCCTGATGCCCTGTCTCTGTCGTGGGGCGTAATGGAGCGGGCGGTCGGCTGAAGACTCCCAGACTTCGGGAAGCCGGAAAGCAGCTCCAGTATGTGGTCCTGACGGCCTTCCGTGAGGCGCCTGAATTCAGCGCCATAACGCTCCCGGGCTAGCTCATCCAGCCGTTGAATCCCGTGCCGATACGTATCCTGCATCGCAGCCATTCGTGTTCGCCAAGCGTCCGCGTGCTTGCCAGTCATCTGCAAGAAACCGCTGCCGTCTGCGGAAGCATAGACATAGTCGATGCCTGAAAGATACCGGTCGATGAAGCGCACGACGGCTGCCTCTCGTGCTCCTGGATCATGATCTGTAGGCATGAGTCGCGCTGTCGCAGCCTCAATCGTGTGCCAGTCGTGTTCGCTGAAAAAGAGCCTATCCTTAGAGTCCCAATTTGCGGGCGCCTCGATAATGGGCCACTCTGACATGCTGGTCATGTTTTCTTTCGTGCTGTCCGTGGATCGTGGCCTGAGCCGAGCCTGTGACAATTGTTCGCGCCTCCCTTTCGCGAAGACCTCTGCGATGTATTCGGAGCAGCGCCAAGCATTAGCCATTATCGTGAGGGTCGGGTTGACGCCGGTCGCCGTAGGAAAGCAGGAGCCGTCGAGAACGAACAGATTCTCGACATCATGGGCCTGGCACCATTCATTTAGCACCGTCCTGGAGCGATCGCCACCCATTCGAGCCGTCCCGTGCTGATGGCACGTGTTCCCAGTGCTACGCCCACGTTCCAGGTGGACTGGGATGGTCTGCCGAGCCCCGGCAGCTTCCAGGATCTCAATGTTCTTGTCCACCTGCCACCTGGCTAGGTGAACGTCGTTCGGATGCGACCTGTGAGTGATTTGAGCCACCGGCAAGCCCCAGGCATCCTTGACCTCGGGATCCAGCTCCACGCGGTTCGATTCAACCGGTAGATCGTGCAAGATGAGACCGACCTTCATGGCATAATTGAAAAAGTCACGATCAGCGTCCTTAGCCGCGCTGCCCCAACGCGGTCGGCCAGGCAGCATCCAGTTGATCGGGTGACAGATGTGTGATGCCGATATAAGCGACCCCCCGATGTGTCCTCGGCTCTTGTCCGTCTCGTAAAACTCAAACGAACCGCCATTGATGTAGTTTCCCGTCCATCCGTACATTGGCTCGTCAAACAGGCCAACAGCGAAGAGATATTCGTGAAAGGTGGCATTCTTGCCAAGTTGGCCGCTGCTATTGGCAATTCCGTCTGGAAAGCTTGGAGACTGCGACAGCAGCATCAAACGTGCTGACTCTATCGCACCGAGGCAGAGGATCACCACGGCCGCGTCCTGCTCGACTTCCTGGTCGTCACCATCAATGTAGATGACACCCTTCGCACGACCATCCTTGGAGACCTGGACCTCCCGAACATAGCAATCCGGGCGCAAGTCGAAGTTACCAGTGGCCAACGCCTCAGGCACGAAGGTGGTCAGTGTCGAAGAGCGTGTCGTGCTCGGATCGCCATATCCGTTCCAAAAGCAGGTCCAATTCCAGGTATCCCGGCCTTTGTGCGGCACCGTCACCATCGCTTGCGGGATAGGGAAGGCGTTGATTCCAAGCGCCTTGCAAGTCTCGTAGAAGCGCTTGCCGAAGTGAGTCGGCGGCGTGGGTGGGCTCGGGTAGCCTTTGCTGCGGAAAGGTTCGTATTTGTCTGCACCGGCAATACCGCTGCAGCCGAACTCCCATTCGACTCTGGTGAAATAGGGTTCCAGATGTTCATACCGGATAGGCCAGTCGGCCAAGCTCGCGCCTTCGATGTCGCCATGGAGGGATTGCATCAGGAAGTCCGACTCGCGGGGCCGCGGAAACCACCCCGCCCAATGGACGGTTCCGCCGCCTACCAACTGCGCACACATGGAGAAGGCCTCGCGTTCCGCACGTGATCCCTCGTCCAAACGCACGGTACGGGGATTCAGCTTCGGGTCAGGCCAAAGGTAGTTGCGGTTGAGGAACTTCAGTTCGTCGCCCGAAAAGTGCTCTCTTGGCCGCATCAACGGCCCCCGTTCCAGACCCACCACACTGAGGCCCGCCTCACTGAGCACCTTGGCGGCGGTGGCTCCCGAGGCACCCACGCCAACAATGACTACGTCGACTGAGTCTGGCTTTCGCACTAATGCCATTACTTCGTTCCCTTCATTTCCATCGGAGCTGAAGAACACGGTCGCATCCCGGCGATTGCAACCTCTCCCAGGCACGCCTATCCCCGACCGCTGATTGCCCCTGAGCTCGCGATTGCGGCCAGAAGACGCGATCTCAATTGTACCTTACTGATCGTTTCTGTCCGTCGTCTACCGATGTAACGCTGGTGCCTCTGCTCGGATATGACCGATCCATTAGCATAAGGCACAATGGTGACGGTCCAGCGCCGAAGGCGGATTGCGGAGGCCTTGCGCTCGCGGGGTTTCGTATCCGTAAGCGAGATGGCAGCGGAACTCCGCACATCCGAGATCACCCTGAGGCGCGACCTACGAGCCATGGGCGATGAGGGCCTCCTGGTGCGGACGCACGGAGGAGCCGTACTGCCCGATGGCTTGGCCCAGGAGCCCACCTATTTAGAGAAGGCGAACCAGGCCGCTGCCGAGAAGGAGGCCATCGCTCGGGCCGCAGCAGCTATGGTGCGGCCCGGCTATTCCATCGTCCTCGGTGCCGGGACGACTACTCTGGCTCTGGCACGGCTCCTGGTCGGCCTTCCAGACCTGACTGTGGTCACCAACTCCCTCCTGGTCGTGCAGGCGCTAATGCCGGCTAGCCAGATTGAAGTGGTGCTGACAGGTGGCACGGTGCGTCGGGCCATTCACGCACTTGTGGGGCCGCCTGCGGAAGAGGCTCTGGGGTCGTTGCGGGCCACCCTGGCCTGTATCTCGGGAAACGGCCTCACTGCCGAAAGGGGCCTGAGCACTCCCAGCCCAGTGGTAGCGGCGGTGGATCGGGCATTGGCCAGCAGTGCTCAGCAAATCGTGGTGCTCGCTGACCACACTAAAGTCGGCCACGACACGATGTGCCAGACAGTCCCCTTGGATCAGATCTCGACCCTAATCACAGACACCAAGGCTGATCCCCAACAGCTAGCCGCCATGCGCGATGCGGGAGTGACGGTGGTGGAGGCGGAGGTCGCCGCGAGCTGGTCGCAGCACGACCAACCCGAAGACGCCAATTGATGGGATCCGACGCGAGGAGGCAAAGGCTGTTCGACATGGGCAGCCATACCCACCGACGTTTCAACCTCCTTAGTAATGAATGGGTGCTCGTTTCACCGCATAGAACGCAACGCCCATGGCAGGGCCAAGTGGAGCGAGCCCCGGATACCGAGCGGCCATTCTATGACCCGAGTTGCTATCTGTGTCCCGGAAATAAGAGGGCTGGGGGCAGACGCAATCCCGACTACAGGCACACGTTCGTCTTCACCAATGACTTTGCCGCCCTCCTACCCGACACACCCGATGGGGATGGCGGCCAAGACCCCTTCTTACGGGCACGGAGCGAGCGCGGCACCTGCCAAGTGGTGTGCTTCTCCCCCCGACACGATCAGAGTCTCGGCGAGCTGGACAAGGTAGGCGTCGAGCAGGTAGTCAACGTATGGGTTGAACAGTACATCGAGTTGGGCAGAGATCCACTAAACAACCACGTTCAGATCTTCGAGAATCGCGGCGCCATGATGGGGGCGAGCAACCCTCACCCTCATGGGCAGATTTGGGCAACCGAGCACGTCCCCCTCCATGTGACGCGGGAGCAGGAGTGCCAAGTCCAGCACTATGCCGCACATAGTCGGTCATTACTCGCCGACTATCTGGACTCAGAGTTGGCGAGCGAGGAGCGCCTAGTGTGCGCCAACGAGCACTTCGTCGTGGTAGTGCCCTTCTGGGCGGTATGGCCCTTTGAGACCTTGGTGATAAGCAGACGTCATGTAGGATCACTGACTGAGCGAGAGAGCCAAGAACGTGCTTCGCTGGCCGATATCGTCAAGCAGTTGGCGACCCGCTATGACAACCTCTTCAACGTCCTCTTCCCGTATTCCATGGGATT
>JAABUQ010003499.1_pt1 | contig 28693 bp, 28 predicted proteins | sample 5560001 | NCBI WGS metagenome assembly JAABUQ01 (sample SAMN10711888, study PRJNA513371) | rock metagenome | isolation source: Antarctica rocks | place: Antarctica: Victoria Land, Finger Mt nord | collected 2015-12-18 | reverse complement strand
TGTTCCTGGGCGATGCGTGCCGTCGTGAACGCGATGGAGGCGTCGGTCAGGACGCCGGTGACGACGATCCGCTTGCCGTCCAGGATGCCCATGGCGGTCCCCCTTCGTGGGTGGTGCTGGCGGTCGTAGGTGGTGCTGGCGTCGTGGGTGGTGCTGGCGGTCGTAGGTGGTGCTGGCGTCGTGGGTGGTGCTGGCGGTCGTGGCTGGTGCTGGCGGTCATGGCTGGTGCTGGCGGCGTCGCAGTGGTGGCGGGTGATGAGGGCGATCGGGCCGTCAGTGGCCCATGCCGAGCCCGCCGTCGACCGGGATGACAGCCCCGGTGACGTAGGCCGCGGCCGGACCGGCCAGCCACCGGACCACCCCCGCGACCTCGGCCGGCTCCGCGAGACGGCCCAGCGGGACCTGGGCGAGCACCTGCTCGCGGCGTGCGCCGGAGAGCTCGGCGGTCATGTCGGTCGCCACGAAGCCGGGCGCCACCACGTTGACGGTGACCCCGCGGGACCCGATCTCGCGGGCCAGGGAGCGGGCCAGCCCCACCATCCCGGCCTTGCTGGCGGCGTAGTTGACCTGCCCGGCGGACCCGAGCAGCGCCACCACGGACGAGATCAGCACGATCCGGCCGCGGCGGGCCCGCACCATCGAGCGGGTGGCCCGGCGCGCCACCCGGAAGGCACCGGCGAGGTTGGTGTCCAGCACCGCTGCCCAGTCCTCGTCGGACATCCGCATGGTCAGGGTGTCCCGGGTGACCCCGGCATTCGCGACCGCGACCTGGACCGGTCCGGCGGTCTGCTCGGCCGCGGTGAACGCGGCCTCGACCGACGCGGTGTCCCGGACGTCCGCGCGCACCCACACGACCCGGCCCGGACCGTCGACCGGCTCCGGGGTGTCCTCGCCGCGATGGGTGGCCGTCACCGTGTCCCCCGCCTCGACGAACGCCCGCACCACCGCTCGCCCGATCCCCCGGTTCCCACCGGTGACCAGCACCGATCGAGCCGCCGGTTGTCCGGGACCGGGACTGGCGGCGCTCGTCACGGCGTTGACGGTAACGGGACGTGAGCGGCGGACGGACCGAACCCGCAGCGTCCGCCCGTGGCCCGACGCCTACCGTGGTGCCGGGGGAAGGACGTTGATGACGACGGACAAGCAGAACGACGTGGTGACCATCACCGGTGCCCGCGAGAGCCTCAGCGACGACATGCGGGCACGTCAGCGGCGCTACCTGGTGTCGATGGCCGTGCGGACGGTGGCCTTCGTCTCCGCCGTGGCCTTCCTGCACGGCTGGGCCCGGTGGACCGGCGTCGCCCTGGCCGTGGTGCTCCCGTGGTTCGCGGTGGTGGGAGCGAACATCAGCCGCGGGAGCGGGCAGTCCGTGCCCAGGCGGGTCACCCGACCGGGGCTGCGACAGCTCACCGGTGAACCGGCTGCCGGCGCGCGGGGCCCGGTGATCGTCAGCGGCGCCGTGCGCCCGGCCGAGGGCCACAGCGCTGTCCCGCCGACCGCACCCGGACCCGACGGACCCGTCGAGCTGACGACGACCCGGCGGAACTAGCCGTGGAACGCGAGCGGGCGCTGGTCGCTCTGCGGTGGGTCGTCACCGCGGTGCTGGTCTCCCTGCTCGCGGTCGGCATGATCCGGCTGTCCGCGTGGCAGTGGCACAAGCACGTCGCCCGGGACGCGCAGATCAACCGGGTCGACCTGAACCGCCAGGACGGGGTCGTGCCCGTCGCGAGTGTCGTGCGCGGCACCGACACGGTCGGTCAGACCGAGCAGTGGCGTTCGGTCCGTGCGACGGGCACCTACGACCCGGTGCACGAGGTGGTCGTCCGGCTGCGCTCGGTCTCCGGCACCAGCGGTTTCGAGGTGCTGACCCCGTTGCGGGGCGCCGACGGCACCAACGTCCTGGTCGACCGCGGTCTGCTCCCGCTGGGCGACTCCGACGCCCGGCCGTCCGTTGTCCCGACCGCGCCGCGCGGCGCCGTCACCGTCACCGGGTACCTCCGCTCGCCGGAAGCGGGCGGCACCGCCCCGGTCGGCGGCCTGGTACGGCGCGCCGACGTCGGAGCCATCGCCCCGTCGATCCCGTACCCGGTCCTCGACGGGTACCTGCAGGCCTCCGTCTCCGACCCCGGTGACTCCGCGTCCTTCCTGCTGCTCCCCCCGCCCTCGGACGACCCGGGGCCCTACCTGTCCTACTCGGTGCAGTGGGTGATCTTCGCGGTGATCGCGGTCGGGGGTCTGCTCTTCCTGGCGCTGGACGAGCTGCGCGGCGGACGGGTGCGCGAACGGATCCGTGCGGCGGCCCCGGCCCCGGCCCTGGGCTCGGCGGCCGGCCCACCGCCCGGTCCACCCCCCACCGCGACGTCCGCCCGCCGCTCGGCCGGGGCGCCTGGTGCCTCGGCGCGCCGACGCCGCCAGGTGCGCGTCCTTGCCGGTGGGGCCGACCGGGGCGCGGAGCTCCCGTCGGGCTTCTTCGACGACGCGGCCGATGACGACGACACCGGCGACACCGGCCACAGTTCCCGCGACACCTCCCGCGACACCTCCCGCGACACTCTCGGCGCAGGCCGCGACCGCGGCGGCACCGGTGCGACGCGACCGGGGCCACCCGCGGGCTGAGCCCCGGCCCGCCGGGCGGCCGACCCGAGTCCCGACCGGACCGCCGCCCGGTGTTCCGCTCCGGTGAGCGTTGCACCAGTTACGTTGAGTTGACTGGAGCACGAGGTGGACTCGATGTCGGAGAGGGCGGTCGGGCGTGGATCTCGGGTTGACGGGGCGGGTCTTCCTGGTGAGCGGGGGAAGCCGGGGTCTCGGTCGGGCGACAGCGGAGGTCCTTGTCGCCGAGGGCGCGCGGGTGGTCCTGTCCGGACGCGACCCCACCGCCATCCGGGCGACCACCGAGGCGCTCGGGACCGACCGCACGCTCGGCCTGACGATCGACAACGCGGACGCGTCCGCACCCGAACGGCTGATCGCGACCGCGGTGGCGAAGTTCGGGCGCATCGACGGGGCACTGCTCAGCGTCGGTGGGCCGCCCGGCGGCTCGGCCTCGCAGGTGAGCGACGACCAGTGGCGCGACGCCTTCGAGTCGGTCTTCCTCGGAACGGTCCGCCTCGCCCGAGCGGTCGCCTCGTCGGTCTCGGCCGGCGGCGCGCTCGCGTTCGTGCTGTCCACCTCCGTCCGGGTGCCCGTCCCGGGCCTCGGGCTGTCCAACGGCCTGCGACCCGGGCTGGCCATGGTCGCCAAGGAGATGTCGCTGGAGTTCGGGCCGCGCGGCCTGCGGGTCAACGCGCTGCTGCCGGGCCGGGTCGACACCGACCGGGTCCGCCAACTCGATGCGGCGACAGGTGACCCGGCTGCTGCCGGCCGACGGGCGATCGGCGCCATCCCGCTGGGGCGCGCCGGGAGCCCGGAGGAGTTCGGGCGGGTGGCAGCCTTCGTGCTCTCCCCCGCCGCGTCGTTCGTGTCCGGGGCGATGATCCCGGTCGACGGCGGTGCGACCCGCGCTCTGTGAGCTGCCTCGTGCAGCCAGCACCACCTCGCCGCCCTCAGCCGGCCAGCACCACCTCGCCGCCCTCAGGCGGCCAGCACCACCTCGCCCTCAGGCGGCCAGCACCACCTCGCCGCCCTCAGGCGGCGGTCGCCCGCTTCTTCGGCCCGCCCCGACCACGGAGCGAGACCCCGGACTCGGTGAGGATGCGGTGAACAAAGCCGTAGGACCGCCCGGTCGACTCGGCCAGCTGGCGGATGCTCGCGCCCTTCTCGTACTCGACACGCAGGTTGTTCGTCAACGACGACCGCTCCGTGCCCACGACTCGTCCGGTCTGCTTGTCCATTGCGTGTCCCCCAGCGTCGTCGATCGCGGTTGCGCGATGTCTCCGATGATCGGACGAAGGCCGCACGGACGCGTCGGCCCGTCGGCACCTGTGGATACGGACAGTGACCAATGATCGGGTGGATAGTCGCTCAGGCGAGCGAGACCAGCTCGGCGTAGGAGGCGTTCCAGTGGTCCTCCATGCCGTCCGGGAGCACCAGCACCCGGTCCGGGTGCAGCGCATGCACCGCGCCCTCGTCGTGGGTGACGAGCACGATGGAGCCGGCGAAGTTGTGCAGCGCCGAGAGCACCTCCTCCCGGCTCGCGGGATCCAGGTTGTTGGTCGGCTCGTCGAGCAGGAGGACGTTGGCCCGGCTCACCACCAGGGTCGCGAGCGCCAGGCGGGTCTTCTCCCCGCCGGACAGGACCCGCACCGGCTTCTGGACGTCGTCGCCGGAGAACAGGAAGGACCCCAGCACGCTGCGGACACCCGTGTCGTCCAGATCTGGGGACGAGCTGCGCATGTTCTCCAGCACCGTGCGGTCCGCGTCGAGCGTCTCGTGCTCCTGCGCGTAGTACCCCAGGCGCAGGCCGTGGCCGGGCTCGACCTGCCCGGTGTCGGAGTCGTCGATGCCGCCGAGGATCCGCAGCAGGGTCGTCTTGCCCGCACCGTTGAGCCCGAGGACGACGACGCGGCTGCCCCGGTCGATGGCCAGGTCCACTCCGGTGAAGATCTCCAGCGAGCCATAGGACTTCGACAGATCGCTCGCGGTCAGCGGGGTCCGTCCGCACGGCGCGGGATCGGGGAACCGCAACTTGGCGACCCGGTCCGCCTGGCGGGTGTCCTCCAACCCGGCCAGCAGCCGCGCCGCCCGCTTGTCCATGCTCTGCGCGGCCGTCGCCTTGGTGGCCTTGGCGCGCATCCGGTCCGCCTGCGCGGTGAGCACCGCAGCCTTCTTCTCGGCCCCGGCCCGCTCACGGACCCGGCGGTTCTCGTCCGTCGACCGCTGCTGCTGGTAGGCCTTCCAGCCCAGGTTGTAGACGTCGATGACCGAGCGCGTCGCGTCCAGGTGGAAGACCCGGTTGACGATGGAGTCGAGCAGGCCGACGTCGTGGCTGATGATCACCAGGCCCCCCGCGTAGCCACGGAGGTGGTCGCGCAGCCAGGTGATGGAGTCGGCGTCGAGGTGGTTGGTCGGCTCGTCCAGCAGGAGCGTCTCGGCGCCGGAGAACAGGATGCGCGCCAGCTCGATCCGCCGTCGCTGGCCGCCGGACAGAGTGCCCAGGGGCTGGCCCATCACCCGTTCGGGCAGGTTCAGGCTGGACGCGATCGCCTCGGCCTGGGACTCCGCCGCATAGCCGCCGGCGGCGGTGAACTCCGCCTCCGCCCGGCCGTAGCCGGCCATCGCCTTCTCGAGGTCATCGGCTTCGGTGACCACGGCCATCTGATCGGTGGCGGCGCGCAGGCGGGCGGTGATGCCGTCCAGTCCGCGGGCGGACAGCACCCGGTCGCGAGCCAGGACGTCCATGTCGCCGGTGCGCGGGTCCTGCGGGAGGTAGCCGACGGCGCCGGTACGAGTGACCTGACCACCGGTGGGCAGGGCCTCACCGGCGAGGATCTTCGTCAGGGTGGTCTTGCCGGCGCCGTTGCGGCCGACCAGACCGATGCGGTCGCCGGACCCGATGCGGAACTCGGCGGCATCGACGAGGAGGCGGGGTCCGACGCGCACCTCGAGGTGCGAGGCGGTGATCATCTGTGGCGTTCCCCCGGGTGGTCGGGGCCGTCGGCCCCGTCCCCAGGAGTCTAGGTGCGACCGGCCTGGGAGCCCGGCGGCGGGCGTCAGGGCGCAGCCCGCCCCATGACGATCAGTGCAGCCACCCGTCCACCGGCGCGGCGCGGGAAGGGATCGACCGTGACCGACACGGGCGCCGGACCGCCGGCGCGGACGTGCTGTGACACGTCCGGACGGCGCTCGACGGCGGTTCCGGATGGCGCTGGACGGGTTCGTGGTGGGGCTCTCCACCGCCGTGGACTGGATGACCGGGTGCTCCGGCCGAACGCCGGTACCACCCGGTCGGGTCCAGGTCGGTCAGCGCATCGCGTGCCCGACCAGCAGGCCGACCGCTCCGGCCAGGGGCCCGGCGACCACGGACACCAGGACGGTCGCCAGCCCGGTCCGCCGGTGCCCGGCCGCCAGGAGCCGGACGAGCTCGTACCCGAAGGTGCTGTAGGTGCTGAGTGTTCCGGCCAGACCGGTCCCGAGCAGGGCGCCCCAGCCCGGACCGGGGTCCCCACCGACGACGGCGCCCAGCAGCAGGCACGCCACCACGTTGACGGTGAGGGTGCCGGTCGGGAACCGCCCGACCGACCGGTTCCGGGCGACGGCCCGCCGGGCCCGTGCCGCCGTGACGACCGTGTCGGTGAGCAGCCGCAGCGGGGCCCCGACGGCGGCCCCGGCAGCGACCAGCACGGCGTGCGTACCCGTCACGGGCACGCCGAGGGACCGGTCGGTCCCGGCGACGCCGGTCCGGTCGGTCGACGGGCCAGCAGCATGCCGACCGCGACGGCCAGTACTGCGGCGACCAGCGTGACCGCGAGGTCCGCGGCCGCGGTCAGCGGGCGGCCGCCGCCGACCAGCCGGTCGATGTCCAGCGACCACGTCGAGAAGGTCGTGTACCCACCGAGCACCCCGGTGACGGCGAAGGGGCGGAGCAGGTCCGCCGGGGGGGTCCGCGGCCGGGCGTCGAGGGCCCCGGCCACCAGGCCCACCGCCAGGCAACCGCCGATGTTGACCGCCAGCGTCGTTCCCGGGAACGCCGCTGCACCGGTCGGCCAGGTCAGTCCCGCCGCCCAGCGTGCGAGCGCGCCCACGACCCCGCCGGCGGAGGCGGCCACCAGCACCGCCGGCCGGGGCAGCGACGGACCGGCAACCTCCGGGTCGCTGGCCCGCGCCGCCACGACGTCCGGCCGAACCCGCCCCGGGGAACCCTCCGACCCGCAGTCGGAGCTCAGATGTTGAAGCCGATGCTTCGCAACTGCTCCCGGCCGGACGGGGTGATCTTGTCCGGACCCCACGGCGGCATCCAGACCCAGTTGATCCGGACGTCGTCGACGACGCTGGCCAGCGCCTCACGGGTCTGGCCCTCGATGACGTCGGTCAACGGGCACGCGGCGGAGGTCAGCGTCATGTCCAGGACAGCTGCCGTGCCACTCTCGCCGTGCGGCTCGAGCGCCACGCCGTAGACGAGACCCAGGTCGACGACGTTGATCCCCAGCTCGGGGTCCACGACGTCGAGCATCGCCTCTTCGACGTCGGCAGCGTTCACGGTGGTGGTGCTCACGGGCGGGCCTCTCCGGTCGGGACGTGCTCCGAGTGTGCGGCCGTCCCGGTCGGGGCGGCCAGTCCGGTCCCACCGACCGCTTCGGCGGAGGCGACGACGAGGGCCTCGCGCAGCGCCATCCAGGGCAGTAGCGCGCACCGGACGCGGGCCGGGTACTGCGAGACCCCGGCGAAGGCGACGGCGTCCTGCAGGTCCTCGGCGGTCTCCTCGTCCGGGGCGGCGCCACGCAACATCGCGACGAAACCACCGTGGGTCGCGTCGGCGTGGGCCAGCGACGTGCCGGTGACCAGCTCGGTCAGGACCGACGCGGAGGCCTGGCTGATCGAGCAGCCCTGCCCGGCGTAGGAGACGTCGGCCACGACGTCCGTGCGCCCGGTCCGGTCCACCCGGACGCGCAGCGTCACCTCGTCGCCGCAGGTCGGGTTGCGGTGGCGGACCTCGGCGTCGAAGGGGTCCCGCAGACCACGGCTGCGCGGGTTGCGGTAGTGGTCCAGGATCACGTCCTGGTACAGGGAGTCCAGTCGCACGGTGGCCTCAGACCCCGAAGAACCGCTGGGTCGCGCGCAGGCCGTCGACCAGGGCCTCGATGTCACCGGCGTCGGTGTACACGTGACTGGACGCGCGGACGGTGGCCGGGACGCCGAGGGCGTCGCACGCGGGCTTCGCGCAGTGCTGACCCACGCGGACGGCGACCCCGGTGTCGTCGAGCAGCTGGCCGACGTCGTGGGGGTGGACGCCGTCGACGACGAAGCTCACCGCGCCCCCGCGCTCGTCCACGGTGTCCGGGCCGAGTACCCGCACCCCGTCGAGACCGTGCAGGCCGTCCAGCAGCAGGCCGGTGATCTCACGTTCGTGAGCCGCCACCGCGTCCATCCCCAGTCTCGACAGGACGTCGACCGCCGCGCCGAGACCGATCGCCTCGGCGATCGGCGGTGTGCCCGCCTCAAAGCGGTGCGGCGCCGCGGCGTAGGTGGACACGGCCATCGTGACCTCGTCGACCATCTCCCCACCACCCAGCACCGGCGGCAGCGAGTCGAGCAGGTCACGCCGTCCCCACAGCACACCGATCCCGGTCGGTCCGAGCATCTTGTGACCGGTGAACGCCATCAGGTCCGCGCCGAGTGACCCGACGTCCACGGGCAGGTGCGGGACGGCCTGGCTGGCGTCGACGACGACCAGAGCACCGATCTCGTGCGCTCGGGCTGCGACCGTGGCCACCGGGTTGACGGTGCCGAGCAGGTTCGACACGTAGGTCAGGGAGACCACCCTGGTCCGGGCATTGACGACCTCGGTCAGGTCCGACAGGTCCAGCCGCCCGTGCGGAGTGACCCGCAGCCAGCGCAACGTCGCACCCGTCCGCTGGGCGAGCATCTGCCAGGGCACGAGGTTGGAGTGGTGCTCCATCTCGGTGACGACGATCTCGTCACCCGGCCCGACCCGCCACGGCTCGGGCGCATCCCGGAGCAGACCGGCCGCGACGTTCAGCGCCTCCGTGGCATTGCGGGTGAAGACGACCTCGCGCGCGTCGGCCGCACCGATGAACGCGGCGACCGTCGCCCGGGCACCCTCGTAGGCGGCGGTGGCCTCCTCGGCGAGCGTGTGCACCCCACGGTGGACGTTGGCGTTGTGCAGCTCGTAGTGGTCGGCCATCGCTGTCAGCACCGCTCGCGGCTTCTGCGAGGTCGCCGCCGAGTCGAGGTAGACCAGCGCCCGGTCACCGGGCAGCCGCCGGGACAGGATCGGGAACTGCCCGCGGACCGCCGCCACGTCGAAGCGGGGGCGCCTCCCCACGAGGGTGGCGACGGGCGGGCGCTCGCCGACGGTGGTGGCGGTGCTCACGCGTGGGCCCTGACGAACCGCTCGTACCCGTCGGCCTCGAGCTGGTCGGCCAAGTCCGCGCCACCCTGCTCGACGATGCGACCGGCGACGAAGACGTGCACGAAGTCCGGCCGGATGTACCGCAGGATCCGCTGGTAGTGGGTCACCAGCAGGATGCCCTTGTCGCCGCGCGCGGCGAAACGGTTGACGCCGTCGGAGACGATCCTCAGCGCATCGATGTCCAGGCCCGAGTCGGTCTCGTCGAGGATCGCGAACTTCGGGTCGAACAGTTCCATCTGCAGGATCTCGTTGCGCTTCTTCTCCCCACCGGAGAAACCCGCGTTGAGGTCGCGCTCGGCGAAGGCCGGGTCCATCTGCAGGTCGTCCATCGCGGTGCGGACCTCGCCCACCCAGGTGCGCAGCTTCGGCGCGGTGCCGGCGATCGCGGTCTTCGCGGTGCGCAGGAAGTTGCTGACCGACACCCCGGGGACCTCGACCGGGTACTGCATGGCCAGGAACATCCCGGCCCGGGCACGGGCGTCCACCGACATCGTCAGCAGGTCCTCACCGTCCAGGGTCACCGACCCCGACGTCACCACGTACTTCGGGTGCCCGGCCAGGGAGTAGGCCAGCGTGGACTTCCCCGAGCCGTTCGGACCCATCACGGCGTGGGTCTCGCCGCCGTTGATGGTCAGGTCGACGCCGCGCAGGATCGGCTTGGGACCCGTCTCGGTCAGGACGTCGACGTGCAGGTCGTGGATCGCCAGGGTGCTCACAGGGTGTGCCTCTCACGTGGTGCGGGCAGGTCAGGTGGTATGGGCGGGTCAGGTGGTCGGGCAGGTCAGGTGGTGCTGGCGCCGTCGACGGGGACGGTCGAGGCAGCGGGGTCGACCAGGACGTCCTCGCCCCGGACGGCCACGGCGTGGACGGCCACCGGCCGGGTGGCCGGCGGACCGTCGGGGGTACCGGTCCTCAGATCGAACAGCGCGCCGTGCAGCGGGCACTCCAGGCCGCCGTCGACGACCTCGCCCTCGGACAACCGGAAGTCCTGGTGACTGCACCGGTCGGCCACGGCGTGGATCAGACCGCCCACCCGGACGACAGCCACCGCCGGTCCGTCGGCGCCCAGGACGGCCCGGCGGACGCCTCCGTCGGTGAGCTCTCCCAGCGCGCAGGCACGCACCCAGCCCGAGGTGCCGGGAACGGGAGTGGCCGCCTCGGTCACCGGCCCGGTGCTCACGCGGCGACGGCGCCCGACAGCTCGCGCTCAACGGCGCCGATGAGCCGCTCCTGCAGGCCCGGTACGCCGATGCGGTTGATGAGCTCGGTGAAGAAACCGAAGACCACCAGGCGACGCGCCTCCGCCTCGGGGATACCGCGGGCCTGGAGGTAGAACAGCTGCTCGTCGTCGAACCGGCCGGTGGTGCTCGCGTGCCCGGCCCCCTCGATCTCGCCGGTCTCGATCTCCAGGTTCGGGATCGAGTCGACCCGGGCGCCCTCGGTGAGGACCAGGTTGCGGTTCTGTTCGTAGGTGCTGGTCCCCTCGGCGGCCGCGCGGATGAGCACGTCGCCCACCCACACCGCATGGGCGGCGGCGCCCTGCAGGGCGCCCCGGTAGGTGACGTCGGAGGTGCAGCGGGGAACCGAGTGGTCCACGAACAGGCGGTGCTCCAGGTGCTGGCCCGCGTCGGCGAAGTAGACGCCGAGCAGCTCCGCGCGCGCACCGGGGCCGGTGTAGGACACGTTCGTCGTGAGGCGGACCACGTCCCCGCCGAAGCTCACGGCGACGTGCCGGACGTTGGCGTCCCGGCCGACGACGACGTCGTGCTGCCCCGTGTGCACCGCGCCCGCGTCCCAGTCCTGCACGGTGACCACGGTTGCCTGGGCGGCGTCACCGACCCGGACGGTGACGGCACCGCCGTAGGAGGCGACGCCCCGGTGGTCCAGGACGACGGTTGCGACGGCCTGCTCGCCGATGTCCACGACGGTGTGGCCCCAGACGACGGCCCCCGGCGTGCGCCCGGTCAGCGTGATCAGGACCGGCTCGGTGAGCTCGGTGCCCTTCGGGACCTCGACGTGGACGGCACCGCCGGCGTTCGCGTGCGCCAGCGCCGCGAGTCGGTCCGCCGGGAGGGGCAGCGTCGCCAGCACCGGGTCACCGGCGGGGATGTCCGAGAGCGTGACGCCGTCGGGGATGGACGACTCCCAGTCCAGGCGGGCCTGGGACGGCTCACCCGCGAACAGGGTCGCGAGCCGGTCCAGGGGGGTGAAGCGCCACTCCTCCTCGCGGCCGCCGGGGACGGGGAAGTCCGCGACGTCGGCGGAGGCCGGGCGCTCGCCGCGGCTGGTCGCCGGAGCGGACCCACCGTGGGAGTGCTCACGCAGACCGAGCGGCTTCCCGCCCACCCCGACGTCGTCCGGGTGGGCCAGCGCGTTGGCCGCGGCACCGTGCTCGACGGGGGCGAGGGCGTCCTCGCGGACCTGCTCGGAGGTCACGACGCCGTCGGCCAGGTCCTGGTCGGTGGTCCGGTGGGTGACCACCGCCTCACCCTGCTCGGCGACGTCGGTCGCTTCGGTGGTACCGGTGGTCGTGCTCAACCCACGGCCCCTTCCATCTGCAGCTCGATCAGCCGGTTGAGCTCGAGTGCGTACTCCATCGGCAGCTCACGCGCGATCGGCTCGATGAACCCGCGGACCACCATCGCCATCGCCTCGTCCTCGGCCATCCCGCGGCTCATCAGGTAGAACAACTGGTCCTCGCCGACCTTGGAGACGGTGGCCTCGTGCGCCATCGCCACGTCGTCGACGCGGACGTCGACGTAGGGGTAGGTGTCGGACCGGCTGATCGTGTCGACCAGCAACGCGTCACAACGCACCGTGGAGGCGCTGTGGTGCGCTGCCTCCTGGACCTCTATCAGGCCCCGGTAGGACGTGCGGCCACCGCCGCGGGCGACCGACTTGGACACGATCGAACTCGACGTGTTCGGCGCGCAGTGGACCATCTTGGCGCCCGCGTCCTGGTGCTGGCCCTCGCCCGCGAAGGCGATGGACAGGGTCTCGCCCTTGGCGTGCTCGCCGACCAGGTAGATCGCCGGGTACTTCATCGTCACCTTGGAGCCGAGGTTGCCGTCGACCCACTCCATGGTGGCGCCGGTGTGCGCGACGGCCCGCTTGGTGACCAGGTTGTAGACGTTGTTCGACCAGTTCTGGATCGTCGTGTACCGGCAGCGGCCACCGGGCTTGACGATGATCTCCACGACCGCGCTGTGCAGGGAGTCGCTGGAGTAGATCGGTGCGGTGCACCCCTCGACGTAGTGAACGTAGGCGCCCTCGTCGACGATGATCAACGTCCGCTCGAACTGGCCCATGTTCTCGGTGTTGATCCGGAAGTAGGCCTGCAGCGGGATGTCCACGTGCACGCCCTTCGGCACGTAGATGAAGGACCCGCCGGACCAGACGGCCGTGTTGAGCGACGCGAACTTGTTGTCACCGATCGGGATGACGGTGGCGAAGTACTCCTTGAACAGCTCCTCGTGCTCGCGCAGCGCGGTGTCGGTGTCCAGGAAGAGGACGCCCTGCTCCTCGAGGTCACCGCGGATCTGGTGGTAGACGACCTCGGACTCGTACTGCGCTGCGACACCGGAGACCAGACGTTGTTTCTCCGCCTCGGGGATACCGATGCGGTCGTAGGTCTCCTTGATCTCCGGCGGCAGCTCCTCCCAGGTGGTGGCCTGCTTCTCGGTGGAGCGCACGAAGTACTTGATGTTGTCGAAGTCGATGCCGGACAGGTCCGCACCCCAGTCGGGCATCGGCTTCCTGAGGTACATCCGGTAGGCCCGCAGTCGGACCTGCAGCATCCAGTCGGGCTCGTTCTTCAGGGCGCTGATGTCCCGCACGACCTGTTCGGAGATCCCGCGCTTGGCGAGCGATCCGGCGGTGTCGCTGTCGGCCCAGCCGTACTGGTACCGGCCCAGGCCTTCGAGCTCGGGGTGGGTGTCGACGGTCATCGGGTGGTCCTCTCGCCAGGGCGCGCCTGGGTGGTGACGGTGCGCACGGATGTGTCGTTCGTCGAGGTCGGGGTGGAGGTCGGAAAGGTCGGAGGCCCGCCGGCCGGGACGCCGGAGGGGTCGGCGGACGCCCCACCGCCAGCCGGCGGGCGGGGCCGCAGCTGGACAGGGTCGGTGACGTGCGTGGTGCAGACGTGGGCACCGCCCGCCATCGTCGACAGGCGCTGGACCGGCGCGCCCAGGACGTCGGCGAAGGCGGCGAGCTCCGCCTCGCACAGCTCCGGGAAGTCGGCGGCCGCACGGTGCACCGGGCACTGCCCCTGGCAGACCTGGGTGCCCGTCGCAGCGGGGCGCGTGCTCGCGGCGAACCCCTCGGCGTCCAGCGCCCGCGCCAGGGCGGTGGTGCGGTCCGCCAGCCGCGGACCAGCTGCCTGGACGGCCGGTGCGACCCGGGCCCGCAGGTCGGCCGCGCGCTCGCGGGCGAAGGCGGCGACCGCACCCCGTCCGGCGGAGCGGTCCAGGAAGTGCAGCGCGCTCACCGCGAGGTCGTCACGGCCCGGCGTGTGCCGCTCACCGCCGAACCTGTCCTGCCCGGCGCCGGTCAGCACGAACGCGCGGGCCGGCCTGCCCCGGCCGCGCGGACCGGCATCGGCGACGGGACGGGAGCTGACCAGACCGTCCGCGGTCAGGGCGTCCAGGTGTCGGCGGACCGCCGCGGGGGTGACCGACAGCAGGTCGGCCAGGGCGGTCGCGGTGACGGGGCCGTGGCGGGAGACGAGCCCGGCGACGACGGTCTGTGGGTCCGACGGCACCGGAGCGGTCGCAGCGCCCGGCGTGGGCGCACCCGTCGGGGAGCCCACCCGACCGTGCACCGCGGTTTCCACAACCCGATGATGACGATATTCGTCCGGTCCTGCCACCAAGGCTGTCCTCACCGTGTCGTGTCCCCGCGGACACGGTCGCAACGTCCCGGCGACGAGCCTCGCCCGGTCGGGGAGTCCTGCGGGGAGCCCGGTCGGGCAGCCCGGTCGGGGGCCCGGTCGGGGGCCCGGTCGGGGGCCCGGCGGAGCGCCTGGGGAGACGTCACGGACCTAGGCTCGCCGATCGTGACCGCGCGGCCTGCTGCCCCCCCGCGTGAGGACGCCGTCGTCGTCGCCGGCCTGGTCAAGCGCTACGGGACCCACCTGGCCGTGGCCGGCCTGGACCTCGTGGTCCCGGCCGGGTCGGTGACCGCGGTGCTCGGCCCCAACGGCGCGGGGAAGACGACGACGATCGAGTGCTGCGAGGGTTTCCGCCGCCCGGACGCCGGGACCGTTCAGGTGCTCGGGCTGGACCCGCAGCGCGACCGGCGGGCGCTGTCGGCCCGCATCGGCGTCACCCTGCAGGCAGGTGGCGCGTGGAGCGCGGTCCGCGCGATGGAGCTGCTGCGCTACGTGGCGGCGCTGTACGCGGACCCCCTCGACGTCGACGTCCTCGCCGACCGCCTCGGGCTCGCCTCGTGTGGCCGGACACCCTTCCGGCGGCTGTCCGGTGGGCAGCAGCAGCGGCTGTCGCTGGCCACCGCGATCGTCGGCCGGCCCGAGGTGGTGTTCCTCGACGAGCCCACCGCGGGGCTGGACCCCGCCGCTCGGCACGCCGTCTGGGAGGTCGTCTCGGACCTGCGGACCGCCGGCGTGACCGTCGTGCTGTGCACGCACCTGATGGACGAGGCCGAGCAACTCGCGGACCTCGTCGCGGTGGTCCACGGTGGGCGGGTCGTCGCGGTGGACAGCCCGGCTGCGCTGACCCGCCGGGGCGCGGAGAACACGATCCGCTTCGGTGGCCCGGGGGGCCTGCCGGTGCGGTCCCTGGTGGCCGCGCTCCCCGAGGGCGCCGAGGTGGCCGAGGCCGCTCCGGGCCGGTACGTCGTCACCGGGGAGATCACGCCCGGTGCGCTGGCGACGGTGGCGGCGTGGTGTGCCGCTCACGGGGTGCTGCCCGATGGTCTGTCGGTGGAGCGTGCCACCCTCGAGGACGTGTTCCTCTCCCTGACCGGTCGCGAGGTCCGGTGAGCCTGCGCACCGTGGCCGTCACCGATCGCGACGACCCCCCCGACGGTGCGCCCGACGGTGCGCCCGAAGCCGGTGCGCCCACCTGGCTGGACCACCGTCCCGGTCCCGGTGGCGCGCCCGTACGGCGGACCGTCACCGTCCACGCGTGGATGGAGACCCGCCTACTGCTGCGCAACCCCGAGCAGCTGCTGGTCGCCGTCGTGATCCCCCTGCTGGCCCTGGTCGTGCTGGACCGCACCTCGCTGCTGGACTCGTCGCTGCGCCCGGGCCTGACCCGGGTGGACCTGGCGCTGCCCGGGGTGCTGGCCCTGGCGGCCCTGTCCACGGCCTTCACCAGCACCGCCATCACCACCGGGTTCGACCGCCGGTACGGCGTGCTCCGCCGGCTCGGGGCGACCCCGCTGAGCCGGGCCGCACTCGTGGGCGGCAAGGTGCTGTCGGTGCTGGCGGTCCTCGTCGGCCAGGTCGTCGTCCTCACCGCGGCTGCCGTGCCACTGGGGTGGCGGTCGACCGGGGTCGGCGCCCCCGGAGTCCTCGGCGCGCTGCTGCTGCTCGTGCTCGGCGTGGCGGCCCTGGTCCCCGTCGCGCTGCTGGTCGGTGGGACCTTGCGCGCCGAGGCGACGCTGGCGGTGGCGAACGTCGTCTACGTCCTGCTCCTGGGCCTGTCCGCGGTTCTCGTGCCCGCCGATCGTTACCCCCCGCCGGTCGCCGCGGTGGCCACCGGCCTGCCCTCCGGCGCGCTGGCCGAGGGCCTGCGATCAGCGGCCACCGGCAGCGGTGTCCCGGCCGGGTCCCTGCTCGCGCTCCTCCTGTGGGCCACCGTGGGGACGCTGGCCTGCGCGCGGTGGTTCCGATGGGACTGATCACCGCCGCGCCACGGGCGGCTCCCTCCCGTCCTCTCGCCACGGTCCGGGGGCGCCTGCGTCGACGGGCCGTGCTCGCGCTGCCCGCCCTGGCCGTCGCGTCGCTGGTCACGAACATCGTCGTCGTCGGGACCGGTGGCGCGGTCCGGCTGACCGCGTCCGGGCTCGGCTGTCCGACCTGGCCCCGGTGTGGCGGGGGCGCCTACGTCGCGCGACCCGCCTACGGGATCCACGGGGCCATCGAGTTCGGGAACCGCCTGCTCACCTTCGTGCTGGTCGCGGTGGTAGCCGCCACTCTCGTGGCAGCCGTGGGCGCCCGGCGGTCGCTGCCCGGGGTGGTCGCACCGGCGGTGTTCACGTTCGTCGGCATTCCCGCCCAGGCCGTCATCGGCGGCGTCACCGTCCTGACGCATCTCGACCCGTGGATCGTGATGGTCCACTTCGTCGCGTCGGGTGCGCTCGTGGTGGTCGCGACGACCCTGGTGCTCCGGACCCGCGCCGGTGCGGTGGGGGCGGGCCCCGCCACCTGGGGGCCGCGCCGTTGGGTCGGACCACCCGCCCTCCGCGGCCTTGCGTGGCTGGTCGGCCTGGTGACCGCCGCTGTCGTCTACGTCGGCACTGTGGTCACCGGCAGCGGTCCGCACGCCGGGGACCTGCAGGCGCGCCGGACGGGCCTGGACCCGGCGGCCGTCAGCCAGCTGCACGCAGACCTGGTCATGCTCCTGCTCGGGCTCACCGTCGGACTCGTCGTCGCGGTCCGCGCCCTCCCGGTCGGGCAACGACCTGCCCGTGCAGCCCGCGCCAGTGCCCTGCTCCTCGCGATCGAGGCGGCCCAGGCGTTCGTCGGCGCGGTCCAGTACGCCACCGGCCTGCCCGTCGCCCTCGTGGACCTGCACCTGGTGGGGGCCGCCGGCGTCGTCGCGGTCGCGGTCTGGGCGCTGTCCACCCTGCGTGAGCCGGTCGTGGCGCCGGCCGCTCGGCTCGACCTCTCCCGTTGACCCCGGTTCCCTCGCATCGACCCGGTGTCGGAGGAGAAAGGACGGCGGGCCGGGCCGAGCCGGACGCACAGGTGCGCACAGGCGCCCGACGGGATCAGTGCACGAGCGAGTCGACCGCGACCGCGAGGAAGACCAGGGCCAGGTAGACGTTCGTCACGTGGAACAGGCGCATCGGCGCCATCGCGGTGACCCGCTCGGCCGGGGCCAGCTGCGCGTCCGGGTCACGGGACTCGAGCCGCCTGGCCCGCTGCAGCAGACGGTGGGATTCCAGCACGAGCCACACACCGGCACCAACGGCGGCGATCGCGTACAGCGGTGTCATCCCGGCCACGGGCACCAGGACGAGGGAGACCACGACGGTGACGACGGAGTAGGCGAGGATCTGACGTCCGACGGCGACGGGACCTGCCACGACCGGCAGCATCGGGACCCCGGCCGCCGCGTAGTCCTCGCGGTAGCGGATGCCGAGTGCCCAGGTGTGCGGCGGGGTCCAGAAGAAGACCACGGCGAACAGGACCACCGGGGTCCACGTGAGAGCACCCGTCACCGCGGTCCAGCCGATGACGGCTGGGAAGCAGCCGGCGATCCCGCCCCAGACGACGTTCTGCCGGGTCCGCCTCTTGAGCAACGCCGTGTAGACGCCCAGGTAGAACAGATTGGCCGCGAGCGCGAGCGCAGCCGACAACAGGTTGACGGTGAGGGCCAACCACACCGTCGCGAGGACGCCCAGCACGATCCCGAAGACGACGGCCCGCGCCGGCGTCACCGCGTGCGCCGGGAGCGGACGAGTGCGCGTGCGTCGCATCGAGCGGTCGATGTCCCGGTCGAGGTAGCAGTTGAGCGCGTTGGCGCTGCCGGCCGCGAGGGAACCGCCCACCAGCGTCGCCACCACGGCGGTCCACCGGGGCAGGCCGCGCGAGGCCAGGAACATCACGGGGACCGTCACCACGAGCAGCAGTTCGATGATCCGCGGTTTCGTGAGTGCGACGTAGGCGCCCAGCACCTCGCGGCGCCGGCCCGACGCACCGCTGGGCGACCCGTCGGGGCCGCGGCCACCGCGCAGCGCGTGCGACGGCGGTGGGCCGCCGGACTCCCGTAGGACGCCGTGCCCAGCGGATCGCGTGCGTGTTGCGGGCACACCCACCCCGTGTCGTGTCGAGTCGATCCGTGGCCGACCCGAGGGGTCGCGGCCTGGCCCGGCGGACCGACCGAGCCGTTCGAGTCTAGGACGGGGGTCCCGGCCGACCGGGTGGGGGCACCGGTCCGCCATGGTGGAGGCGCCGGGACTCGCCGTCGGGAGGCGCTGGGACGGGCGCTCGGGCCATACGCTGTCAGGTGGACACCAGTGGACCGCGGCAGGTGGCGGGCCACGCGGTCAGGCCGTGCGAAGGGCGGACCGGTCGCGTGCCCGGTCCCGCGGCCCCGTACCTCCGAGAGGAAACGGACCGACGTGAGCGAAGGCACCCCATCCCTGACGACGCAGCACGCAAGGCCCTCGGCCGCGCGCGAGCGCGACGTCACCGCCGACTCCCTGGCCTGGTCCGAGCTGGACCAGCGGGCCGTGGACACCACCCGGGTGCTGGCCGCGGACGCGGTCCAGAAGGCCGGCGACGGCCACCCGGGGACGGCGATGAGCCTGGCCCCGCTGGGCTACCTGCTGTTCCAGAGGTACATGCGCCTGGACCCCACCGACCAGCACTGGGCCGGGCGGGACCGCTTCGTCCTGTCCGCCGGCCACAGCAGTCTCACCTTGTACCTGCAGCTCTTCCTCGCCGGGTACGGACTGGAGATGGAGGACCTGCAGACGCTGCGCCAGTACGGCTCCAAGACGCCCGGGCACCCCGAGTACAAGCACACCTTCGGCGTGGAGACCACCACCGGCCCGCTGGGTCAGGGCGTCGGCATCGCTGTCGGGATGGCGATGGCGTCGCGCCGCGAACGCGGACTCCTCGACCCCGACGCGGCACCGGGTACCAGTCCGTTCGACCACCACGTCTACGTGATCGCCTCCGACGGTGACCTGGAGGAGGGCGTCTCGGCCGAGGCGAGCTCGCTGGCCGGGACGCAGCGCCTGGGCGCCCTCACGTTGATCTGGGACGACAACAGGATCTCGATCGAGGACGACACGAACATCGCCTTCACCGAGGACGTCGCGAAGCGCTACGAGGCCTACGGCTGGCACGTCCAGACCGTCGACTTCGTCCGGGGCGACGGCGGCTACCACGAGGACGTCCCGGCGCTGGCCCGCGCGCTGGACGCCGCCCGTGCCGTGACCGACCGCCCGTCCTTCATCCAGCTGCGCACGATCATCGGTTGGCCCGCCCCGACCCTGCAGGGGACCGGGAAGGCCCACGGCTCGGCCCTCGGTGACGCCGAGGTCCGGGGGACGAAGGAGATCCTCGGGTTCGACCCCGACCTCACCTTCCAGATCGCCCCCGAGGTCCTCGCCCACGCGCGGTCCGTCCTGGTTCGTGCCAAGGCGGACCGGGCGAACTGGGAGCGGGTCTACAGCGCCTGGCGGGAGTCCTCACCCGAGCGCGCCGCCCTGTTCGCCCGGATGCAGGACCACCGGATGCCCGAGGGCTGGGCCGACTCCCTGCCCGTCTTCGAGCCCGACCCGGCCAAGGGCGTCGCCACCCGCGCGGCCTCGGGCAGTGTGCTGTCCGCGATCGCCCCGGTCCTGCCGGAGTTGTGGGGTGGCTCCGCGGACCTCGCCGGGTCGAACAACACGACGCCGAAGGGCGAGCCGTCCTTCCTGCCCGCGGACCGCCAGACGAAGATGTTCGGCGGCGGTCCCTACGGCCGGGTGCTGCACTTCGGCATCCGTGAGCACGCGATGGGCGCCATCCTCAACGGGATCGCCCTGCACGGCGGGACCCGGCCCTACGGCGGCACGTTCCTCACCTTCAGCGACTACATGCGGGGTGCGGTCCGGCTCGCCGCGCTGATGGGCCTGCCGGTCACCTACGTCTGGACCCACGACTCGATCGGCCTCGGCGGGGACGGCCCGACCCATCAGCCGATCGAGCACCTCGCGTCGCTGCGGGCGGTCCCGGGCCTCAATGTGGTCCGGCCGGCCGACGCGAACGAGACCGCACAGGCCTGGCGCACGGTGCTGGACCAGCCGGACAGCGGACCGTCGGCGTTGATCCTGAGCCGGCAGAACCTGCCGGTGTTCGACCGTTCGATGCCCGGGTGGGGGGCCGCCTCGGACGTGGCGCGGGGCGGGTACGTCCTGGTCGAGGCCGAGGGTGGCGACCCCCGGGTGATCCTCATCGGCACCGGCTCGGAGGTGCAGATCGCCGTCGCGGCCCGCGACACCCTGCAGGCCGACGGCATCCCCACCCGCGTGGTGTCCCTGCCCTGCTGGGAGTGGTTCGCCCAGCAGGACGACGCCTACCGCGAGTCGGTGCTCCCGGGCAGCGTCCGGGCGCGTGTCTCGGTCGAGGCCGCCACCGAGTTCGGCTGGCAGAAGTTCACCGGCGACGCCGGCCGGAACGTGTCGATCGAGCACTTCGGCGAATCAGCCCCGGCCGACGTGCTGTACGAGAAGTTCGGGTTCACGGCCGAGCACGTCGTGTCGGCCGCCCACGAGAGCCTCGAGGCCGTCCGGGCGACCGCAGGTCGCTGACACGGCCGTCGAGTCCCACCGTCGAACCACGCCTGTCGAAACCCGTTCCCAGACCGAGGAGACACCATGACCGATCGACTCGCCGAGCTCTCCGACGCCGGCGTCGCCATCTGGTTGGACGACCTGTCCCGCCAGCGCATCCGCTCGGGCAACCTGAAGGCCCTGCTCGTCGACCAGCACGTGGTGGGGGTGACCACCAACCCGTCGATCTTCCAGGCGGCGATGTCCAAGGACGACGCCTACGACGAGGACATCGCCTCCCTGGCGCGGGAGGGCAAGTCGACCGAGGAGGTCGTGCGGCTGCTCACGGCGAGTGACGTCCGCGAGGCCTGCGACATCATGAAGCCGGCCTGGGAGGCCAGCAACGGCATCGACGGCTGCGTGTCCCTCGAGGTCGAGCCCAAGCTCGCCCACGACACGGAGGGCACCATCACCCAGGCGCGTGAGCTGTGGAAGGGCGTCGACCGGCAGAACCTGTTCATCAAGATCCCCGCCACCGTCGAGGGCATCCCCGCCATCAGGCAGGTGCTGAGCGAGGGCACCAACGTCAACGTCACGCTGATCTTCTCGCTCGAGCGGTACACCGACGTGATGGAGGCGTACCTGTCCGCCCTGGAGGAACGGGTCGCCCGCGGGGAGGGCATCGACCGGCTCAACTCGGTCGCGTCGTTCTTCGTGAGCCGGGTGGACAGCGAGATCGACAAGCGGCTGACCACGATCGGTACCGACCACGCGAAGTCGCTGCTGGGCAAGGCCGCGGTCGCGAACGCGCGCGTGGCCTACGAGAAGTTCTCGGGTGTCTTCGACGGGCAGCGCTGGCTGGCCCTGGAGCGGGCCGGCGCCCATCGGCAGCGTCCGCTGTGGGCCTCGACGGGTGTCAAGAACCCCGACTACCCCGACACGATGTACGTCACGGACCTCGTCGCGTCGGGCACCGTGAACACGATGCCGGAGGCCACCCTGGAGGCCGTCGCGGACCACGCGACGATCACCGGGGACACCATCACGGCCAACTACGCCAGCGCCCACGACGTGCTCTCCCAGATCGGCGCGGTCGGCATCGACCTGGCCGAGGTGACCGAGCTGCTGGAGGTCGAGGGCGTCGAGAAGTTCGAGACGGCCTGGAACGACCTGCTCTCCGGGGTCGACGGAAAGGTCGAGGCGGCCCGCTGAGAGGTGCCGGTCCCGGGCTGCGCCGGCCCGGGACCTGTCGGACGCCCGCCATCCACCGTCAGGCCCGAACGACGAGGACCCCACCCATGGACACGAGCCGATGACGACCACCGCCGTCCGCCGGACCACCGATCCGCGACTCGGCCCACCGAGGAACCCGCTGCGCGACAACCGGGACCGGCGCCTCCCCCGCATCGCCGGCCCGTGCGCACTGGTGATCTTCGGGATCACGGGCGACCTGTCCCGCAAGAAGCTGATGCCGGCTGTCTACGACCTGATGAACCGTGGCCTCCTCCCGCCGGGCTTCGCCCTGGTCGGGTTCGCCCGCCAGGAGGGTGACGCCGACTTCGAGACGGTCATGCACGAGGCGGTCCGTGAGCACTGCCGGACACCGTTCCGGGAGAACGTGTGGGCCCAGCTCGCGGACGGGTGCCGGTTCGTGGCCGGCGACTTCTCCGACGACGACGCCTTCGACCAGCTCGCCGCGACCGTCGCCGAGGTGGACGCCACGCGGGGAACCGGGGGCAACCACGCCTTCTACCTGTCCATCCCGCCGGGTTTCTTCCCCGTCGTGTGCAAGCAGCTCGCCAGGTCGGGCCTGAGCGGGTCGGCGGACGGCCAGTGGCGCCGGGTGGTCATCGAGAAGCCGTTCGGCCGGGACCTCGCCAGCGCCCGCGAGCTCAACGCCGTCGTGGAGGAGGTCTTCGCCCCGGACGACGTCTTCCGCATCGACCACTACCTGGGCAAGGAGACCGTCCAGAACATTCTGGCGGTGCGCTTCGCCAACCAGCTCTACGAGCCCATCTGGAACAGCAACTACGTCGACCACGTGCAGATCACCATGGCCGAGGACATCGGCATCGGGGGCCGGGCCGGGTACTACGACGGCATCGGCGCGGCCCGGGACGTCATCCAGAACCACCTCATGCAGCTGATGGCGCTGATCGCGATGGAGGAGCCGGTGTCCTTCGACGCGGGGAGCCTGCGGGCCGAGAAGGAGAAGGTGCTGTCCGCCGTGCGGGCCCCGGCCGACCTCGCGACCGCGACCGCGCGCGGGCAGTACGCGGCGGGGTGGCAGGGCGCCCGCGAGGTCAGGGGCTACCTGCAGGAGGACGGGATCTCCGAGGACTCCACGACCGAGACCTACGCCGCGGTGCAGCTGGACATCGACACCCGCCGCTGGGCCGGGGTGCCCTTCTACCTGCGGACCGGCAAGCGCCTGGGCCGGCGGGTCACCGAGATCGCCGTGATGTTCAAGCGCGCACCGCACCTGCCCTTCGAGTCGACCTCGACCGAGGAGCTCGGGGAGAACGCGCTGGTCTTCCGCGTCCAGCCGGACGAGGGCGTGACCATCCGCTTCGGCTCGAAGGTGCCGGGGACCGCGATGGAGGTCCGCGACGTGACCATGGACTTCGGGTACGGCCAGGCGTTCACCGAGGCCAGCCCGGAGGCCTACGAACGACTGCTGCTCGATGTGCTGCTCGGTGAGCCGCCGCTGTTCCCGCGGCACCGGGAGGTCGAGCTGAGCTGGGAGGTCCTGGACCCGGTGGAGCAGTACTGGGCCGAGTCCGGGACCCCGGAGTCGTACTCCGCCGGTACCTGGGGACCGGCGGGCGCCGACGCCATGCTCGCGCGCACCGGCCGGGTCTGGCGGCGCCCGTGATCATCGACCTGCCCGCCACCGACACCTCCGCCGTCAACGCCGCACTGGTCGACATCCGCGAGGCCGGTGGTGCCGTGACCCTCGGGCGGGTGCTGACGTTGGTGATCGTGACCGACGACAGTGCCGCGGAGGAGGCGATCAGCGCCGCCAACGACGCGAGCCGGGAACACCCGTGCCGGATCATCGTCATCGCCCGTGGTACCCGGAAGTCCACCTCGCGCCTGGACGCCCAGGTGCGGGTCGGGGGCGACGCCGGGGCCAGCGAGGTCGTGGTGCTGCGCCTCTACGGCAGACTCGCCGACCACGGCGAGGCGGTCGTCGTCCCGCTGCTGCTACCGGATGCCCCGATCGTGGCGTGGTGGCCCGGGGTGGCACCGGCACACCTGGCCTCGGACAGCGTCGGGCGCCTGGCCCACCGGCGGATCACCGACTCGGCCCGCAGTGCACGGCCCCTGCAGGCTCTTGCCGCGCGCCGCGACGACTACACCTCCGGCGACACCGACTTCACCTGGACCCGGCTGACGTCGTGGCGGGCACTCCTGGCGGCGGCACTGGACCAGCCGCCCTTCGAGCGGGTCCGTCGGGCCGTGGTCGTCGGCTCACCGACCTCGGCGAGCAGTGACCTGCTCGCCGGGTGGCTCGCCAACCAGCTGCACTGCCCGGTCACCCGCAACAGGTCCTCGAACGCGGGGGTCTCCGAGGTCCGGCTCGAGCGGGCGTCGGGGACCATCGTCATCTCCCGGCCGCAGGGCAAGATCGCGACGCTGGTGCAGCCGGGGCAGCCGGACCGGCAGATCGCCCTGCCCCGGCGCATGGCCGCGGAGTGCCTGGCCGAGGAGCTCCGGCGCCTGGACGCGGACGAGGTGTACGCCGAGACCCTCGTGCACGGCGTGGGCCTGGTGAAGGCCGGCGGGACGGTGCGCCCGGTCGGCCAGCGTGCGCCGGCCCACACCCGGAAGGAGCAGGAGGGCGCCCACGAGCTCAGCCCCGGCGTCTTCCCGGCGCCGGCCACCTCCGCCGCGGGGACCACCGTGAACGTGACGCCGGCACCCTCCGCCCGGTCCACGGGTGTCCGGCAGGCCCGCGCCGCGGCCAGCCGGGCGAAGTCGGGCGGGTTGGCCCGGGTGACGGCGGAACCGGTGGTGGACGAGAAGCCGAGCCGGGTCCGGAAGACGGCGGCCCGGAAGACGGCACACCGGAAGACGGCGGCCACCGGGAAGACCCCTGCCGGGAAGGCCACGACGGGACCGGCGCCACGGAGACGCGCTCCGGCGCACCGGAGCGCCACCACCCGACCCGAGAAGGACTCCCGATGACGGCCGACCGCACGGCGACCAACGATTCCGCGACGCGGGTCTTCGACGACCCGGCCGAGGTCGCCCGCGCTGCGGCCGGTGAGCTCGTCCTGCGTCTGCTGGGGATCCAGGCGTCGCGAGGGACCGCGTCCGTGGTGCTGACCGGTGGTGGCGCCGGCACGGCCGTGCTCGCCTCGGTCGCCGAGGACCCGGACGCCTCCCGCGTCGACTGGGGGGCGGTCAGCCTCTGGTGGGGTGACGAGCGTTTCGTCCCGGCGGGCGACGCCGAACGGAACGAGACGGGCGCACGGGCGGCCCTGCTGGACCGGCTGCCCGACCTCGACCCGGCACGCGTGCACCCGATGCCTGCCTCGGACGACCGCTGGGGCTCCGACGTCGCGGCCGCTGCGGCTGCCTATGCCGCCGAGCTGGCGGCGGCCGCCGGCGATCCGACGTCGGCCGCTGCCGGCGACCTCCCCGCCGTGCCGCACCTGGACGTCGTGCTGCTCGGGGTCGGCCCGGACGGTCACGTCGCCTCGCTGTTCCCGGACCGCCCGGACCCGGACCCGGGCGCGACGGTGATCGCCGTCACCGACTCCCCGAAACCGCCACCGGTCCGGGTGAGCCTGACCCTTCCGGTGCTGAACAGCGCGGACGAGGTGTGGCTGCTGGCCACGGGCCGGGAGAAGGCAGCGGCGGTGGCCTCCGCACGCAACGACCCCGGCCGGTTGCCGGCGTCGCGGGTCCGCGGTAGCCGGCTGACCCGGTGGTGGGTGGACGCGGCGGCGGCCGGCGGCCGCTGACCCGGCGGGACCGTTCCACGGCGTCTGCACCCGCGGGGTGGACGCAGGAGTTGGACGACCGTGTCCCGTGCCGTGCTGTCAGGTGACCATCAGCCCCAGGGCGACGATCGCGGCGAACCAGACGAGGGCCAACCCGACCGTGATCCGGTCCAGGTTGCGCTCGGCGATCGAGGACCCGCCGAGGCTGGTGGACACACCGCCGCCGAACAGGTCGGACAGGCCCCCGCCCTTGCCCTTGTGCAGCAGCACCAGCACGACCAGGAAGAAGCTGGCCACGATGAGCAGGATCGAGAGCGCGAGGGTCACGGACGGAAGGGTAGCGCCGGGCTCAGATCCGCGGCAGGTCCCGGAAGCGACAGATGCCGGCGAAGTCGACGGGGTCCAGGCTGGCCCCACCGACCAGGGCACCGTCCACGTCGGGCGCATCCACCAGCTGTGCGGCGGACCTCGACGTGACGGAGCCGCCGTAGAGGACCCGGACGCTGTCGGCCGTGCGGACACCCGACAGCTCGGCGAGCGTGGCCCGTACGGCGCGGCAGACCTCCTGCGCATCGTCCGGCGTCGCCGCGGTCCCGGAGCCGATCGCCCAGATCGGCTCGTAGGCGACGACGACGTCGGCCACCGCGACGGCGTCGCGGTCCTGGGCCGCCTCGAGGGCGTGCCGGACCTGGGCGCTGACGTACTCGACGGCACCGCCGGCGTCCCGGACCCCGCGCGGCTCTCCGACGCAGAGGATCGGGGTGATCCCGGCGCCGAGGGCCCGGCGCACCTTCGTGGCGACGACCTCGTCGTCCTCGTGCAGTTCCCGGCGGCGCTCGGAGTGGCCGACCGTCACGAAGGTGCACCCCGCGTCCGCGAGCATCTCGGCCGACACCTCGCCGGTGTGGGCGCCGCCGTCGAACACCGACAGGTCCTGGGCGCCGAGGGCGACCGGGACGGCGTCGCGCTCCAGCAGCGTCTGCACCGACCGGAGCCACGGGGTGGGCGGCAGGACCACCACCTCGGTCGACGCCGGGTCGAAATGCGCGTCCCGCAGGGTCCAGGCGAGCTTCTGCACCAGGTGCAGGGCCTGCACGGCGGTGGTGTGCTGCTTCCAGTTGCCGGCGACGAGCGGCACCCGACCGGGGGAGGCGGCCATCAGGACGGCTGGGCGGCGGCCAGCGCCTGCAGCCCGGGCAGCCTGACCCCCTCGAGGAACTCCAGGCTGGCGCCGCCGCCGGTGGAGATGTGGCCGAACTGCCCGTCCGCGAACCCCAGCGCCCGGACGGCGGCGGCCGAGTCACCACCGCCGACGACCGTCAGGGCCCCGGCGCTCGTCGCCTCGGCCAGCGCGTGGGCCACGGCCCGCGTCCCCCCGGCGAACGCGGGGAACTCCGACACCCCCATCGGGCCGTTCCAGAAGACCGTCCGCGCGGAACGGACGACATCGGCGAACGCGGCGGCGGAAGCCGGGCCGATGTCCAGGCCGATGCGGTCGGCGGGGATCGCGCCGGCGGGGACGGTGTCGTACGGGGCGTCGCGGGCGAACTCGGTGGCCGCCACGATGTCGCTGGGCAGGACGAACGCCGGCCCGCCCGCATCGGCCCGGTCGAGGTAGCTGCGGACCGTGTCCAGCCGGTCGGCCTCGAGCAGGCTGTTGCCGACGGTCAGCCCGCGGGCGGCGAGGAAGGTGAACACCATCCCACCGCCGACCAGGATGCGGTCCCCGTCGCGCAACAGCGTCAGCAGGTGGTCGATCACGCCGAGCTTGTCGCTGACCTTCGACCCGCCGAGTACCACGACGAAGGGGCGGTCCGGGTCGGTGGTCAGCCGCTGCAGCACCGCCACCTCGGCCGTCACGAGACTGCCGGCCGCATGCGGCAGCCGGGCCGGCACGTCGACGACGGAGGCATGGGCGCGGTGCACGGCTCCAAAACCGTCCCCCACGTAGACGTCGGCCAGGGCGGCGAGACGGTCCGCGAACTCGGTGCGGGCCTGCACCGTCTTCGCGGTCTCCCCCGGCTCGAACCGCAGGTTCTCCAGCAGGACGACCTCCCCCGGGGACGCCGCGGCGACCGCCGCGCGAGCGGCCGGGCCGGCGGTGTCGGCTGCCAGGGTCACGGGCACACCGGCGAGCTCGCGCAACCGGTCGGCCACCGGCGCCAGGGAGTACTCCGGGTCCGGGGCGCCCTTGGGTCGGCCGAGGTGGGACGCCACCACCACCACGGCGCCCGCGTCCAGCAGAAGCCGCAGCGTCGGCAGCGAGGCCCGGATCCGCCCGTCGTCGGTGATCTCCCGTGGCCCGTCACCTGCACCGTCGACCGGATCGGCCAGGGGCACGTTCAGGTCCGCGCGCAACAGAACCCGGCGGCCCGCGAGGTCCCCGAGAGCCTCGATGCCGGGAAGGGTCAGCGCGTCCGCCACGGGCCGCGGCCTCTAGAGGGTGGCGCCGACGAGGACCGCGAGGTCCACGCAGCGGTTGGAGTAGCCCCACTCGTTGTCGTACCAGCCGACGATCTTCGCCTGGTCGCCGTTGACCATCGTCAGCTGGGAGTCGAAGGTGCACGATGCCGCGGACGTCACGATGTCCGAGCTCACGATCGGGTCCTCGGTGTAGACGAGGTACCTGCTCAGCGGGCCGGCCTGGGCGGCCGCCTCGAACGCGGCGTTCACCTCGTCCTTCGTCGTCTCCCGGCTCAGCGTCACCGTCAGGTCCGTGACGGAACCGGCGGGGACGGGGACGCGCAGCGAGTAGCCGTCCAGCTTGCCCTTCAGCTGCGGTAACACCAGGGAGATCGCCCGGGCGGCGCCCGTCGTGGTGGGGATGATGTTCTGCGCCGCCGCACGACCACGGCGCAGGTCGATGGTGCCCTTGCGGGTCAGCGCGATCTGGTCCAGCAGCTGCTGCTCGGTCGTGTAGGCGTGGACCGTCGTCATCATCCCCTTCTCGATCCCGAAGGAGTCGAGCATGACGCGCGCCATCGGGCCGAGGCAGTTCGTCGTGCAGCTGGCGTTGGAGATGATCGAGTGCGCGGCCGGGTCGTAGTCGCCCTCGTTGACGCCCAGCACGACGGTGACGTCCTCGTCGGTGGCCGGCGCGGAGATGATGACCTTCTTGGCCCCCGCGGTCAAGTGCCTGCGCGCATCGGCGCCCTTCGTGAACCGGCCCGTGGACTCGATGATCACGTCCGCACCCAGGGATCCCCAGGGAAGCTCGGCGGGGTCGGTCTCGGCGGTCGCTGCGATCTCCGTGCCGTCC
>JAABUQ010003498.1_pt1 | contig 28694 bp, 13 predicted proteins | sample 5560001 | NCBI WGS metagenome assembly JAABUQ01 (sample SAMN10711888, study PRJNA513371) | rock metagenome | isolation source: Antarctica rocks | place: Antarctica: Victoria Land, Finger Mt nord | collected 2015-12-18 | reverse complement strand
AACTTAAAGAAATTTTCGTCGAAATGATAAAAGAAATAGCTTTACGAATTTTAAATTTGTTAGATCTAGCCTTATACTCGAGGAAGAAATTAGTTGCTACTTTGATTCTTAGCAAGTACAAGCCCAAATTATTGTCATTGACGAAGAAGAAGTTTATACGACGAAATTGTTCAATTATTAAGAATCGTTATTTTGCGATAATCATAAACGATCGTTAGCGCATTTTTGACTTGATAGAACAAAATAGATATCTAAAGAATAAAGTTAAGACTTTGAAAGAATTGCTTAGAGCGTACAACAAGAATAGAAAAAAGTTGACTTTTGCATTGTTAATGTTGATTGTTTATGATATAATAACAATCGCGAAAATTCTTTTCTTCCTAGTAGTTTACTTGGGAATCGAAATTACTATTTCGATCTCGCTAATAATAGACTATTGTGACGAATTTACTAATTTTGAGCATTTTGTTCCTAAGACATGAAGAGAAAATCAAACATATCTTGATCTTTAAGGTTTAATTTTACTTGAGATTTTCGATTAAAGTGACAATTTTAAAGATTTTTCTCATTTATCATTTCAAATGCATTCGAGAAAGATAAGAATAAAATCTCTCAAAAAAGAATTTATTACTTTGCTAAAAGTAAAAGCAATCGCAACATTCTAGAAACACAAAGCTAATTTAAAAGCTTCGACGAAATCAATGTTTTAAAATTCTTTATTTCGTCGATTGATTACACACACATATAATACGAAACTAAGAGCTCGCGAAATACTAGACGTGAACAAAGACTTTTATCTACTCGTGAGAGAAACACTCGCTATTAATGTTCTTTAGCAATTTAAAGAGCACAATAACTTCAAATTAATCGCGATTCTACTTTTCCTTGCACACTACAATGTAATAGTGACAAGAATTCGTCTACTAAAATCGTCGATAACACGCGCCTTTTTTAGCGCGTTTACTAAGACCATTATATTTTCCAATATCACTAGTAGCTTAGTGTTAACATTCGAAAAAGCTCACAATTTCGCAATCGCGACTTTCGACTCTTTTTCATCTTTTCTCTACATTTGCATCGCGACATCAAAATTCAATTTTACAATTTTCACAAATTTCGATTTCGCGAATCTTATAGACTTCGATTTCTTAATATTAAATATATTGGTCGAAGACAAGTCGCATTTCTTCTTTTATAACGCGTCGATGTTGATTGAACTCAACTTCGATGACTTTTTAATCAAATACTCTTCGAAGAATTGCGCAATTTTGTTCGATCGATAACTTTATAAGATTCGTAACGTCAAAGCTACGACGCGAGAACTATATTGGCGAAAGACGTTCGTCAACAAGAGAGCAATGAAATCCAATGTGTTAAGTAATGAAAAATTAGTTTTTCTTAGAAATTCATCGATTCGAAAGAATTATTACGTCGTAATATATAAAAATATCTAGCTCATAAATAATGTTGAACGCGTCAAAGCTAAACATAGTATTTTTGTCAAGAAGAGAGATAAAATCTTTGTGAAAAAATCTATAAAGTTAACGATTTTCTTTGAAGATTTCGTCTTAAGGCAAAAATTTAATGACGACGAAAATAAGAATGACAAATCTTTTAAAGACAAGTTTAACAAAGAAGCGACGAAGAAGAAGACAAAAAACAAGAAGTACAAAAGCGAGAATGACAAATTCTTTAAGCAAGACAAGATCAAAGAAAAAATGAAGAAATTTAAGATAAAGAAGAAACGCAAAAGCGACGTCAAGAGAATTAAAACGAAGAACAAGAACAAAGGCAAGAAAATCAAGACGAACAAAACGACGTTGAAACTAGAATTTGACATCAAGATTTTCTCGAAAAAAGCTAAGACTTTTAGATTTTCATTGATCACGCTCTTACTTTAGGCGAATCGAATAATAACGATGCTCGTAAAAGCTTTTGTCGTCGTCAAAAAGAATCAATTGCGCATGCAATCTTTGATCAAGATTGTTTTAACATCTAACTTAATTAAGGCGAATAAAAAGAACGTCTTCAAGTTACTTAATGCGATCAAGAAATTCGCAAACAAAATTATCATAAAGATCGTAAAACGATACTTATCGTTCGCTTTTCTTAATCTTATACGTCTCGAAAATTTCTTCTTAATTAAGAACGCTTTGTCGCATGTGAAATCTTACGCACATAAGAAAGATCTTGGGAAATTCTTGAAAAAAAAGTCACATCTACTTAAGAAACATTAAAGATCAATTACTTTAATCAAGGCGTATTATTAGCGAAAATTTCGTCTCTAGTTGTTTGTTTTTTTCGCAAAAACGAAATTTCTTTTTGAATTAACTTTACTTATTACTATTCGCTTTTCTTTTTAGTTGACGATTTTCTAGCATCGTCAAAGGCGTATCACTAGCGAAAATTTCGCTTCTAATTGTCTATTTTTTTCGCTATTACATTAATAATTTTCTTCACACTTTGATCGTTTTTCTAGCGTTTCTTACTAGATTCTTTTCTCACTATGCGTCGATTTATCGACGACGATAATTCTTGTCGTCTACGAGAATTTATGTCGTCTACGAGAATTTTTGTCGTCTACGAGAATTCTTGCCATCTACAACTATCCCTAATGTCGCCATCGAGAACAATGGTATATCAAGAAGATTGAGAGCAAATGTTACGATAATCGTATTTTTCTTGCTTGACAAAATATTTTTTAACAATTAAATCTATATTTAGATCTAAAGGACTTTCCTTCTTCTAGCTAGTAATTCAATTCTTTTTATTATCAATGTCTTTCTTGCAATGCGAGAATCGCATCAATAACATTTTAAAATATAAATTGTTAATATTAAATAATAGTAACAACAATTTAAAAATGCAAGACAAAATAAAATCCAATATCTTTATATACAATTAATTATATTGTTAATATTTAAACAACAAAAAAGTAACTAGATTAATTTTGTTTTAGTATTTATTAACTTAAAAATTGCTATTAATTAACACGTTAACAATAGAATATTAAAATACAAGTCTTTTTCTTTCAAATTGTATATATTAATTATTAACAAACTTTATTTAATTAAAGAGTAACAAGAATTTAAAGTCAAATATATAAATTTTAATATACTTCGAATACAATTGTCGATCGAAATTTCGATATTAAAGATATTTGCTATTTTAAACAATAAGATCGAAAAAATAATTCGAAGTTAATATAAATTTGACAAGTAAATTAAAGTATTACAAATGTTATTAAGTTGTTCTAAGATATTCTAACAATTTATTAAAATAAAAAAAACAATCAAAAATATATTAAATTTTCAATTTTTTTTATCGAATATCTTACGAAGTATTTTTTTATTTTTTTTATTTTTTTATATACTTGATTCAACATCTCTAAAAGTCTATGCGAGAACTATATACTTTTACGATTTTTATATTTAATTAATTACGAATAGACGAACAACATTAACGTCTATTTGTCTAATTATAATTGATTAGAATTTGCGATTGTTATTTCATTCGTAACAAGTTGTTATAATAACGCTACATTTTCGTCTTCTATATTATAATATTCGTAATACAAGAAAATTCTTCATACTAAATTTTTATAAATCTAAGAGAATTTAAAGCATTGTTAACGATATTATTGTCTAAAATTAACACAACAATTTGATAATTAAAATTATACGCATTGTTGCGACAATAAATTTGATTTCATTTAGCAATTGTTGTAGATTCGTAATATTAATTTCTTGTTGCAGTTGTATTTTTTTCTATCGAAATTTAAGACAAATCAATAAAATATACTTAATTGTTATGCGTCTTTAATTGCAATCGCAAGTTCTTGTTGTAATTTTAAGTATTTATCGTTCGCATAAAAATTAATTAAAGTCGATTTTGTTTATTTTAGTTATATTAGAAGTGCATTATACGATTTAAAACAATCAATATATAATTGTATATGTTTATGCGTAATTCTAAATGCGAGCTTGCGATACTTTACGTTATTCTTGTCTCTTAATTATCTTAATTGTTATTTTTTTCGAATTTTGTTCTAAATAAGCATCTTTTTAATAACGAGTTTGTCTAATATTTGATTCGCGAGAGATAGACGTTACTTGTGCGTCTTGTTAGCAACTTTGTTTGCAATCTTATTATCTTTTATATCTTTATATTCTAAAATTTAATAAAGTTTTAATATAACGTTGCGATGTTGCATCGCATTATATGCTTTTTGCGTTCTTCTAAAATGTATTTAATTTAACGTCGATTTTATTTCTTTTATAATTTTTAATAAAACTTAATTGTCAAAATATATTTTGTAAATTTGTTCTCGCAAATTAGTAAACATTTCGTAATGTTTCGTTAATTTTTTGATTATTTTTGTAAGTTTCTTAAGTTTATTGTAATACGTAAGCGTTATCTTGACGTTCTTTAATTGCTTCTTAATTCTTTAATTCGCATTTATTAAGATAATAATTATTGCAATTGCTTTTGTCGAAGTACGCTCTTTAATATTAATTGAACTTGTTTGCGTTGTACTTTTTCTTAATTATTTTCTTGCTATACGCGATAATTATCTTAAAAGATTTTATTTATAAAACAATTATATAGAATTGCTATTGCGATATAGTCGTCAATTCAAGTTTTGCTCGTATTTATCTTTTCTTAAATTGCAAAAATATTATTCTAAATTTTGATTTTTGTTCTCTTTTTAATATTAAGTTGTTGCGTATGCGCAATATTATTGCGTCTATTGTTTTGCTTAACCTTTGTGCATTTATAATAGTTATCAATCTTTGTATTAACTTTTCAAAATGTATATTAATAAAAATACGTTAATTTTAATTTGTAAGACTTTTGTAAATGTTGTTTTGTAAATATTGGTAATGCGTTAAAGCGCGCAATTCTATATTGATCGCAACTTCGAAATGATTTCTTTTCTTAAATTTTTAATATTTTTAGACGTATATTATGCGATAACATTATAAACTATTATTAACTTCTTAATAATAATATATTTGCGTTTATTTGTTTTTAACAAAGTATTAAATATTGAATTTTCTATTATTAACGCGCTTTTGTATCTAATTATCAACTTAATTTCTATCTAACGCAAATAAGTTCTTTATTTTAACTTTAAGTTTAATTAAACTCTTAATACTTTAATATTCGATTTAACAATTATCTTGTGTTTTGTTAGTATTATATCGACGCTTATATCGAATCTCTTTAAAGTTCGCGAAAAATAAATTAGTTTATGCTTTTTTTTCGCGAACTTAAACTTGTAACTTTGTATTTATTGTTCGCATTTGTTGTATATTTAACTTAGCATTCTATAATTACGTTCGATCGATTTCCCATATATTAATATGTTAACGTTGTTTACAAAATTTGTAACGTTAATTCGCAATTTAATATTATTGCACATTTTTAACAAATTCGCATTGTAAAACAAATATAAGATTTAAAAAAAATTGCGATATATTTACGTTCGCATTGCACTTTTTTATTGTATAATCGTCTATAATTAAGATAATACAACGTTTTTCTAAGAAATTCTTTATTTATTTAAGTAAATAAGTAGAAATTTATCTATTCTTTATATGGTAAAGCAATCGAATATGCGACACATTATCAAATACGTTTAATACATTAAGATTAAGTAGAAATGTTACTTTCTTCTTTTGATCACTTTATATTGTGTAAATCTTTTTCGTAATTAATTGCAATATTGTGTTGATTAAATGTTGTCTTCTAATACTTATTTGTGTGTTTAATAAAATATTGTGCGTCTTTACAACGTAACGAAGACGTTTTAATATTATTGACTCTAATATCTTATTTAATGTATTTAATAACGCAATAAATTTAAAGAATAACGATTTAGAGTAAATTTTTTTTCTTGATTTGCGTAACATTATTGTAATCGTCTTTTTGAAATAAAACAATTACATCTCTTTTTTAATATATCTATTAAATAGAAATTTTACTTAAGATAAGACGATGCAAATGAATTGTCGCAACGCATAATTAATTACATCGTTAATTTTTAATATCTTGTTAAAAGTTATCTTGTGCATTACTTTTATTACTTCGCATTTTAATATTATTTTGTCGTCTTTTATAAAGATTAAATAAGAGAATTTGTTCAAGTCGTTTACTAAAATTGTAAACGAAAAAAAAAAATAAGATCGAAATATTATTTCGATTTTGTTCTTCGTTGTTGTCGCGATGTTTGTGTCAATTTGTAATAATAATATAATAAATTTGATTAACGTTTTTGTCGTCGCGTTTTTAACTTACTTTGTTATTTAAAGAGACTCTTAATAATATTTTTCAAAGTTTTTATTTGTTTGCGAAATTCGTCTCGTTTGTGTCTTTTTAAAATTTTGTTTTTCTTATTATATATTCAAACGTACATTGCTTACTCGTTAGAGATACAATATTGTCGACGTAGTTTTTTAATTTCTTTGATTGTCTTTGTGCACTTTGTTATTTACTTAAATTTAACTCTCTTGTATAATCTTGTTTATAAACTAAAGTTTTCAATAAATTTTTCTAGAATATTAAGCAACTTTGTCGTGTACTTATTGATATTGTCTTTTTTTATTAAATCGTTTAATATTGATTCGAATAATAAATTTCTTAATATATTGTCGAACTTTTTTAAGTTTATAATTTTTTAATTTTGTCTAAAGCGACGTCAAGATTTCTTTTGCATTCGAAAACAAAACATTGTTCGTATTAAAAAATAATCGAATAAATTTTTTATCTTCTTATTTATATTGCAATATATTAATCGATTTGCTATCTCTCTTGTAACAAAAAATAAGTCGATTGTAATTTAAACGTCTTAATAATCTCTTATTATAATTTCTTAAAAAAGAATTAATATTGCGTCGATTGCGCGTATTATATTTAACAAATTCTACAAAAATAAATGTTGTCTAAAATAGAAAAAACTTGCTCAAGAGAAATAATGCAAATTGAAATTCTTTATAATAATATTTCTATCTTGTATATGCAAAGCTAACTTTATCGCTAAAAGATTGTTTTTGTCAATTACTTTGTTATAATTATTTGAGAACAAATTGTAAATGTTATAAACGTTAAAAAAATTATATCTTGTATTGTTATTGTCGAAACATAATTGTAATATTATTGTTTTTACATCTTTAAAATATTATATATTGTGTCAATTATTGTTATCAATGCGCTTATTAATGTAAAAGTATATTCTTTTGTTATTATTTACAAACGTAAAGTTTGCGCATCTTAAATTGTATATCTTTGTCTTAACATAATATTGTTACAACTCTTGTATTATTAATATATTGTAATTTTATATTTTATTCTTGTAAAGCAATGCGATTATTATTTTACTTCTTGATTTGTAAATATTATATTATAATATTCTAAGCTCGTTTTGTGTCTTTATTAAAATTGCTCTATATAATTTTCGATATTGATATCTATTAGATTTTATATCTCTTGCGTAAAAGATATTTTTTATAACAATGTTATTGTTATCTTGTCGTTATCTTGTTTTACTAGAATAAACTAGCTATTTAACGATTTGTTAAAACGTCTTTTCTTGATCAATTGTTAAATTTTTTTTTGTTATTATAAAAGTGTTTTGCATGCGACTTGTTTGCGTCGAACGACTAATTATTGTTGTCTTGCGTTTTGTTCTTTTCTTCGACATTTAATTGAACGTTGTTGCGCTCTTAAGAGTTATTAAGATAATTGTTGTTTTGTTTGCTTCTATTGTTCTAAGTTCTAACAATATAATACAATAACTTTATCTTTGTTGTCTCTTTTATTCTTAGTTTTTCGCTCTATCTTTTAGAATACTTGAAATCGAATACTTTTTAAATACTCTTACAAACGTTGCACTTTTATTTTGATAAATTTAATTAATGCGAGCATTAATCGAAGCGATAATCTCGCGCACAATAAGCGCATTATTGCTTGTTCTTGCATTCGTATATTAAGTAATTATACTCTTAATATTTTATATATTGTAATATTTTGTTATCTTAATATTTAACTTATAAATTACGTCAAATTAAATTAACTTGTTTGTCGTTTTTGCGCAATTTACTTATATTACAATAAAGACGTATTTTTTCTTGTTGCTCTTTCTTGTAAATTAAGTTATTTTATTAATTCTTAATTCTTAATACATAATCTTGCATAATCTTTTTATTGTTTTTGCTCTCTTCTTTTTATGTTTTTGAGCATGCTTTTTACTTTAATGTTGTATATTATTATTTTTGCGCATTTACGACTTAAAATTGTCGCGATAAATACGTTCTTAATTTAGAAATTACTTGATTTTAGAATTTTCTTATTGCACTTACTATTAACTTTAAAAACTATTATTCTCTTAAAACGTCTTATTTTTTGTATATTTTTTCGCGCATTTAGTGTGTTAACAATGTTTAAGTCGCGCGTTAACGCAATTATCTTTGTTGCGCTTATCTTGTATATTCTTTTTGTCTCTTTTTCTTTTTTGATTTACGTTATCAATTTTATATTCTTAATTAATTGTCATTTTAAAAGTGTTTGTTCGACGTTTGTTTTAATCGTTATTTGTGCAACTAATAACGAGCTTTGTACTATGCTCGTTTATGTGTTTGCATCTTGTGTATTTTTCTTACTTTTTTTTTTTTAGTTGATTTATCGTCTTCTTTAATCTTTTTAACACGACAATTATATTAAATCGTTTATTTTTCGCGAAGAGTTCGTTAAACGTGCGTGTAAACTTCTTGACAAAAATGCATTATTTAATTAACGTTGTTATCGAAATTATTTTGAATTTTTTTTTTTAGATTTATAAAGCTTTTTGATCTTTATTATCTTCGCGATAATCTTTGTCGCGATTTGTGATAAATCGCGTTAAGATATATTGAAAGCGTCTCGATTATTTGTTGACATTGCGTCGATTACATTTATTTGATCTTGACGATCGAAATAAATCGTAAGCGTTATTGTTAATAAGATCTTCTCTCTCGTCTCTTCTCGTATAATGGGATAGTATAACATCGATTTTCGCAAGCTTTTTTTTAACTTAATAAAATTTAAAAATCTAATTTATTTTTTAATTTTTTAAATTATTAGAATTTAACTTTTTAATTTTACGTGATATAAAGAATTAAGTAAAACTCGATTTACTAAAATTATTGTTTTTTTTAACTTTATTTGTTATAAATTTAGACTATAACTAAATTTACAAGATTGTTTATCTTTTTACTTTTATATATTGTAATAGAAGCATAAAACAAGATTTATAAATACATTAATATTAATTTATTTATCGAGCAAATAAAGCGATACTTAAATTTTATTAATACAATTTTCGAAAATGCAAAATTTAATTGTAAATTAATTTATTTTACAAACAACAATCGAATATAATCTTTCTCTTTATTTACTTAATTGCTTCTCTCGCTTTTGCTTTTGCTTTTTACCTTTGTTCTTTAATTTTAAGAATAATAAATATTATTTTTCACAATATTATTAATCAAGAAATTAGATATTATTAATTCAAACTTGTCAAGCAAAGACTTACATATTAATTAGAACAATATAATTAAGAAAAAAATTAAACATATAAATATCGACAACAAGATAAACAAAGAGAAAGAGATTGTAAGTAATAAGATTTTAATAAAAAATAATAATATTAGTATAAAGATAAAACTTGTGTAAATTAAGTTAAGAAGATATAAGCTTATGCGCTAATTTATTGCAAAAAAAAAAGTGATTGCGCAAAATTAATTATCGAAAGAATTAAATAGCGCAAAGAGAAAAAAGCGCATTAAGATTAATAAGAAATTAAGTATTTTTTTGAAGAAAATTAAGAAAAACAAACACGACATTATTATTAGCAATAATTGTAAATCTTCTAAATTAAAAAAGAAGTAATACAACAAGATTTATCGTATATTTAATGTTAAGAAGCAAAACTTATGCGAAAAGTTAAAAAAAATATTGAAACACAAATTTAAAGTATTTAAGAACTACTAATTTATTATGAAATTAAAAATTAATACTCTAGAAAATTAAAAAACAATTAACATATCTTAAACTAAAATTTGTCTTAATAATTATCTTGTAAACGTTGCGTTTAAACAATTAAGTATTAATATTCGAAAAAGTATATAGTTTGTCAATTTTAATAATAATAATTTCTCAAAAATAACGCGCATTTTGTTCGAATATATTTCGAAAAACTTTTATTGCGTAAACAAAAAAAATTGCAAGAATTATATCATTTATTCGAGTTAAACAAAATATTATTACAACTAAACTAAAGACATTTATTGTCTAATAAGAAAGAAAAAGTATAACAAAAATCTATACTTTGTTCGTCTTTTGTATAAAGATTAAATAATCGACAATAACAAATTACTTTAAAGAAAATTAATCAAAATTGTTGTTTAAATATTAATTGATTATTCTTGCGACTTTACAAAAGAAATTACAAAATTAAATAAAAATATATTCGAACAAGAGAACTTGCTTATTATCTTCAAATTTAAAGAAAAAAAGTCGAAAACAAGTAATTAAGTTATTCGCTTTATCGACGTTGCTAAAGAGAGTTTCTCTTTTATTTTTAAAATTCGATCTTGCGATATTTTTATTTGCGAATTAAACAATTTAAAGTCGATCGAAGTTCTAATTAAGATAAAGAAGAAGCAAAAGAAAATCGCTATTCGATCAACTAAGAGCGAGACAAATAAAAGAAGAATTAACAATTATAATAAAAGAAAACTAAATAAAAAGAAACTTGAATTAAAAGACAATATCGATAAAGATAACAAGAAAGAATTCGACTCGAATGCGAAATATAATTAAAAGAAGATTAACTTCGACAATAATTTATTTAATTTAAGAAGCGAGAAGAAGTAATTAAGACAATCAAAATTGCATTTGCGCAATTTTATTTTGCTAACTATGTTGCATCTTTATTTTAATCAAGATAAGCAATTATTAACAATAAGTACTAATAATAAATTTCGAATTTCTCTCTTTCGATGTACTTGAAATGCAATTAGTAATTATATAGCTCTTATAAAATTTAATAGAAATTGACGTTACTCTTGCATTAAATTTTAATTTCGAATATATTAGAGATATTTAAGTTATATAATTAAAGTAAAAGAAATAAATATATAATTGTTATTATTAAGTCGACAAGCTTTGTTATTGCTCAATTAATTATATACGCTAAACTCTATTATTATTGTTAATTTATTTCTATTAAGCAATTTTGTATTTTGTTATTCTTCTTTCTTAATTTACAAAATATTTATTGTTGTTATAATAAACAGTTTTTGCGTTTTTTTTTTTCGAAAACAATCTTGAACTTTTGCAAAGATTTTATTCGATATAATACTATTATTTGCATTGTCTTTATTCGATTCTTTTTTAAGAGCTAAATTGTTTACGTTTATGCAACAAAGTTATCTAAAAATATTTGAAAAACAAATATCTAATTTACGACAAAATCGATATGCAATTAAGTTAATACAAGAAATTTTTATAATAAAACAATATATTAATGCGATTAACTTAACAATATAAGTTTGAGTGCAATTTAAGTTGCATGCGTAACGACAAAATTACTTTATTAATTAGACTTAATATTGTCTAAAATCTTTTTGTCTTTTTGCATATTAACATATTATAAAAGAATAATTTGTCGAAAAACGCAAATATTATTCGATATTAATTTATGCAAAATTTCAAATTTAATAACGCATATATCTTTTCTTCTCAAAGATATCTTTATAGAGTTATTGTATTTTTGCGCATCTTTTAACTTTTACAATTTCTCTAAATTATAAATAAACGCAATATTTATATTCTTAAACTTGTTTTTATATGCGACAATATTCTTTTATTACTTCTTAATTACTTAATAAAAATTTAATATTATTTTCGTGCAAGTCTACTTACTCTTGTTGTTTAACAAAATTAAGTCTTGAATAATTGCGCTCTTATATTTGATTTTCAAGTATTTAAATATACATATATCAATATAATAAAAGCTTGTGTTATCTTTTTTAACAACAAACTTAATATAATAAGAATACAATATTAAACAAGAATTGCAATCGAGTCGAAGACAAATATATAACATTTAATATTTTAAATTTATGCAAATAATTTGTTAACTTAAGAAGTAAAATATTGTTCGCAATTATTTATAATTAAACTTGTTGTTTTGTTCTCGCTAATAATATTAATATATTGCAAATTTCTTAATTATAAATTTCTTAATTCTTGTCTTAATTTGTCTCTTAAAGTATATCTTATTTTAGAATTAATTAAATATATTTTTTACAATAATGTTGTTCTTTATTAATTATTTTAACTAGATTTTATTGTTACAAATCTTGTTAATTACAATTTAACATGCGTTAATAATTGATTGTTTAAAAAGAAAATATTTAATATATGCATATATAAAGATCTCGAACTAATCTTCTAAAATAAACAATCGATCTTGTTTTTGTTATTAAAAAGAAATTTTATTTCTAATTTTCAAATCTTAAAAAATTAATTGTTTGAGTCAATAAATCTTTAATTTCTTCAAAACAATTTTGTGTCTAATATTGTTAAACTTTAGTTCAATATATTTAACAATTTTGCAAGTATAAGTATAACATAAATTCGAAAAATTCTTTATTAACATTAATCTTATAATTAGATAAATTGTAAAAAGACATTTATTTTCAATGCGTATTTCGATCTTATTTCTTAACTTGCAACTAATTTGTTTTAAAAAATCGACATTTATAAAATAACATTTATAATTTTTATTTTTTCGATTTCTTTTGTTCTTAAATACTTAATAAAAATAAATAATTTAATAAGTATTTTGTTAAACGCATTATTATTACTTGTTTTCTTGTCGCTATTTATTGTTGCTACAATTGTTGCTTTTAATAATTTTAATAATTTATATCTTATTCTTTTTTCTAATATTATTGACGTTTTCGAAGAGTTATTAATTACTAGATTTTTTAGATTATCTCGAATACTTTTAACTTATTTGCGAAAGATACTAAAGCATCGCGAAACTCGATTTCTTATTTTGACAATATAAGTTGCACAACAAACTATTAATCGAACAAAAAAATATTTCGCGTAAAATCTTGTTCTCTCTTTTTTTTTTGCAAACAAATTATAATGTTTTAAGCAAAAAGTAGACTAGCTTCGATAAAAAAAATTGTATTATTGTTAAAGTTATTTATTTAATTTGATATTCGAAATTGTTGTCTAATTAAAAATATTCGAAATTTGCTTCTTAATTAACGCGAATTTTGTTAATTTTCTTTATCTTTTTATTACAAAGCTTTGCGTAAATAATTTTAATAACTTTAATATTTTTTATTTAAATTACTTTTATTGCATCTTTTTCGCATATTTATTTTGACTTTATTTGTTATAACTTGTCTTGTCAAATAATATTAAAAACTTTATTAACAATAATATTAACAATCTCGATCTTATTTTTCGCTTCGTTTAGAATTGTTAAAATCTCTTTTTATTAATTTTTTTTGTCTCTTTGTTTTATTTAGTTTGAGATAATTTGTCAAATATAATATAAACTAACAATATTATAAAGAGTTATGCTAAGTAGATTATTTTAGTTTGTGTTTATTATCGATATGTTAATATTTTAACTATTAATATTAATGCTTATAAAGTAAAATAATATATCAAAAAAAATCTATAATTAAGTTCGAAATCTTGAGATAATATTTTAGAATTGTATTAATAATAAAGTTTTATTACAATCTTTATTATTATTCTCGACTTAACAAGCTAAAACGTTGTAATCTTTGATTATCTACTATTTAACAATCTCTTATATTAAACAATTGCTCTAAAAAAAAATGCTAAATATCTTAATTTAGCTTCTATTTACAATTTCTTTATATTAAAACTAATCAAATAATATACGCATATTACAATCTCTCGAAGAATCAAATACTTAAAAGGAAATTTGTCGACAAATCAAACAAGATTATTGCTTCTCTTAAAGTTGTTTTTGAAGTTAAAATTGTATTTGCACAATTTTGATTTGTATTTAAGTACTTTACAATAAAATAATCTTGCAACTTGTAATACTTTATAATAGAACAATCTTATAATTTTTAACACTTTTTAATTAATAAATATTGACAAGATGTAAGCAATTATTAACACAATATATATAACAAACGCGTATATAATATTTGCAAATACAATTATTCTAGTTATAACGTTTTATCTTATACAAGTTATAAAATTATTCTTAAATATACTTACAAATATTGTTGTATATTTTTGCTCAAATAAGACTTGTTTATTATTGTAATCGATTTTTATCTTAAATATTAAATATTACTCTTAAATCTTTTAGCAAAATGTTACAAGTCGCATGCTAATAAATACTATTCGTCGCACATCGCTCTTCACGAGAGTAATTAGAAAGAGAAGATCTATCAACAAGATCAAGATAATTAAGATAACTTAACGCTTAAACATCTTAAATCTAGAATCAAGATAATTAAGATAATTAAGATTTTGAACATCTTAAACATCTTAAATTTCAAATAATGAAAAAGTATATAGCTTTCGAAATACAACTCTTTTATAAATTGTATTTAATTTATCTTAAGTCTTTACTTATTGTTACAATTACAAAGTTGCAACTTCTTGTTATTAAGTAATTGCTTACATTGTCTAAAGACGCTTACAAATTTCTTCGATAGCATAACTCTCTCTAATATTTTTTACGAAAATACTAGCGTAACACTTTGAACACTTTAAGAATATCTATATTAGGTCAACGCGTCTCTATCTCGAACATTAGCTCAACAACATTACGTCAACTCTTTGTTAATAAAGACGACAAAATAAGAATTAACAAGTCTAATGTCTATTATGAAGATCGAATTGGTCTAAAAAACTAACTTATGTAGATAAATATTTATTTCATTTTTTATCTTGTTCTAGCGAACAAGAAAACGATTTTCGCATTCACATTTTTTAGAGAAAGAGCTTAACATTGACTCAAGTCATTTTACGCAAGTATCTAGAAAATTATGACGAAAATTCTTGTATAATGTTTACGAATTTCGACAATTTCAAAAGAGAGCTTCGAAGAATCTTTGAAACATTTAACGAGAAACAAATCGTAAAAAAAATAATTTAACATTTAATTTAACGAATCTTTGCAATAGATTACGCAACAAGATTTCAAAAATATGTCAATTTTATTAAATGAAATGATGTCGCATTCATAACAATGTTTCGACGAAATCTTAAGAACAATTTTAAGAACGAAATTATGTGCAATGACAAATTCATTAGCAACATGTTCGATCTTATCGAAGTAGTTATCGATTTCGACAACAAACTATATAAAAAAGTTATGAAAAAACGATACAATTAATTTTACGAAAGAACGAGAATTTTCTTTAAATCAACGATCGAATATTATTAGAAAGAATTTCGTTTTAATCAAAAGTACAATAATCTAAATTATTATAAGTTTGCACTTATGAAATTAAATTTTATTTAGCAACGCAAAGAGAAAAACTTTAGAAAAAAGCAAGATAACAAATTTCAAAAAACGTGCTATTCATGTGACAAATTGAGTCACTTCGCAAGAGATTATTAATTACGAAACTTAATAAATCGTCGACAAATCAATGTTATGTTAAGAGAGATATTTAATAGCTAAAATAATATTAAGAAGCAAATTAACACAAAGACGAACATGCTTAAAACTAGATTAAATGATAATTACTATTTGATAAAGAACTTAAATTAATTATAGAAAGTTCTAGATAAAACATTATTAGATAAGGCACTCGCATTTACGCAAAAAGTTAATTAAGCATTTTAGAAAACTATTAAGTTTTACAATTCAATTATTGACTTAAATGAAGAGTACAACTAAAAGAACTTTTACGAATGCATAGAAAACATTACGAATTATCTTAAGACTTTAGCTAACTCATCGAAGATCGTAAACGAATGCGAAAAGAAGCTAAAAAGCAATGTTATTACAAAAAAGAATATATTTAACATTATTATGAAACAATTGAATCTCACGACGTACGTAAATCTTAATTAAATAGTTTGCTATAATAATTTATGCTAAACTTATCTAGAAGAAAAGAACGAAGTTAACTAGTTTTCTAGAAAGTCAAAGTTAGCAATTTAGCAACAAAAGAAAGCTTAACGTAAGTAGACGTTTAAAGTAGAAGTCATAGCACAAAAGTAAAAAAAGGTTTAAATTTCTTAGTAAAGAACATATTAAAGAAATGCAATATGTTAGCTTAACAATAGCAATTAAACTTAACAACGTACGCATAATATTTTATCACATTAATTAAAATCAACGATTATTAACTTATAGCAATGATTAATTTTAATGCGATAAATAATTTTATAATCAAAGCTTTTGTAAAGAGAAAAGAATACTTTACTTAAAAAAAGTTTAACGCTTACAATCTAGTAATTGTAGATAAAAACTTATTACTCGCAAGAAATGAAAAAGTGAACAAAGAAACAAAATTACTATTAATAGCTATTTAGCAACATTACGAAAAACTAATCTTTAATATAGTAAAAATAATTATTTACGATATCGTTCTAAAAATGTCTTGATTAAAGTAGCACAATTTAAAAGTTAACTAAAATATACAAGTACTTAGATTCGCACGATGTGATTACGCAATTCACATTCAATTTACGCATTAATAACGTTTAATGATAAATAAAAAATTAAGTCGAAACTTGATCGCAAATAACGAATTTGCATTTTTGCAAAAAAATGATCTAATAAAGTTCGACTCAACAAGCATTGACAAAGATTAGCTAGATCACAAAGTTAAAATAAGTGAAAAAAATTACAAATCTTCTAAGAGTCTTAAACTATTTAATATAACGAGAAAATCGCTAAAGCACGTATTACGAATATACAACAATTGAGAGCATCTATTTTAGAAAAAAAAACGATTAAGATTTTATTTAAACATTAATCGTGAAATTACGAGATTAAACTTAAATTAAACAAGCAATTTACGTTTAAACTTATATATACTTTATTTGAAAAAAAGCTAAAAACCCTTCGCGAATATCTAGCAAAAAACGGAAAAAAAAAATTATTAAAAAATTTTAATTATAAGCAAGATACTCGATTCTCTTTGTATTTAAAAAGAACGAAATTCTTTGTTTATGTGTCAATTATCGAAAGCTAAACAATATTATGATAAAAAATCGATATTTATTACTCAATATTAACGAACTTCAAAATCGATTGTTCAAAGTAAAGTATTTTATTAAATTGAACTTACGAAAAGCGTACAATCAAATTAGAATAAAGACAAAAGAGAAATAAAAAACAACTTTTTGTATACAACATAAATTATACGAATACACGATAATGTCGTTCGAATTTACGAACGTCTCGACAACGTATTAAGAAATAATTAATGATGTATTACGACAATATCTAAATCGATTTGTTATAGCATACTTGAACGATATCATAATTTATTCGAATATTTTGAAAAAACATGCGAATTATGTTTTTAAAGTATTAAAATATCTAAATAAAAGAAATCTATATCTTAAATTAAAGAAATGCGAGTTTCATCGAAAAAAAAATAACTTTTTGAAATTTGTCATTAAACGATATGAAGTACGCATGAATCTTAAAAAGCTACGAACAATTAAAGAATAAAAATCATTTATTAATGTCAAAAAAGTTTAATTTTTTCTAGATTTCATAAATTACAACAAGAAATTCATTAAGAACTACTTCGTTAATGCAATATCATTGACGAACTTTACGAAAAAGAAGACTTCATAAATATGAAAATCAATAAAAGAGAAATTAGTTCAAAATCTTAAATTAAAATACTTAAAGAAATCAATGTTAAAGATGTACAACTTACGATTGTTAAACAAAATTAAAATTAACGCATTAAATCTAGTTATCGATGCATGCTTTAATTAAGAGCATGAAGACATATAACATCCAATAACATATCTCTCGAGAAAATTCTTGTTAATCGAACAAAATTACGATATTTATGACAAGAAGCTACTCGCTATTGTAGCATTCCTAAAATCATGAAGAATATATATCGAAAATCATTAAAATTTACGATTTTTATCGATTATAAAAATCTTTTACACTTTACAACTATTAAACAACTTAATAGAAGACAAATGCGATAATTAGAATAACTTAAACAATACAAGTTTAAAATACAATATATATTAGATAAAAATAACAACAAAGCAAACGCACTTAGCAAAAAAAGTAATTATATAAAAACGAAGAAATCGTTTAATTACAACATACTTAAGATTAACAAAAACGAATCACTCTTAGCAAACAAATACGAACTAAATGCTACTTTAAGAATACTTAGAGATAATAAGAAAGAGTTTTTAATAAAGAAAGAAAAACTTTAAATATCTATCAACAAAATCGACGAATGTATAAAGAAATATCATGATAAATTATTGCAAAAGCACTTAAGAGTGATCAAAACTCTTTAGCTTTTACGCTAACATTATTAGTTTTCTTAGATGAGACAAGTTGTCAAAGCATATATTAAACGATGTCTTAGCTATTAGCAAAACAAATATAATACATATGCGAGCTATAACGAAATTCAATATTAGAAATTATCTAAATTGTTATAAGATAAAATTACGATAAACTTTATTATTAAGTTGCTCAAGTCGACAAACTTAGCAATTGAAGACAAATATAATTTAATATTAATAATAATTAATAAACTTATCAAGTACTTACATATTATCGCATGCAAAAACAAGTTTATAGCAAAACAATTAAAATATATTGTATTAAATTGACTTATATAATATTACAATATACTCAAAGAATTAATTAGCGATAGAGACAAGCTCTTTACGTCTAACTATTGAAAAATGCTTCTATTAATGTTAGAAACGAGACTTAGAATGTTCATTGTCTATCATTTAATTACAAATAGTTAAATAGAACGAACAAACTAGAGTTTAAAACAATATTTAAGACATTACGTCAACAATACTTACAATAATTGAATATCACTTTTATTTATAACTCAATTGGCGCTAAATGCAAAGATTTTAAATATCATTAAAATAACTTTATTTTTCGTCAATTATAACAAAGAATCTAATCTCTTTAAGAAAGAGCGAAAGCATCTATCAACTTAATTAGTCATCGCGAAAGTAAAGACTCTAAAAAAGATATACGACAATATCTTAAAGATGCAAAAGAGATTAGTCAAATACTAGAACAAAAAACGAAAAACGACATCTTAGCTAAAATAAAAAAAATAAGATATATCTTTTTACAAAAAATCTTAAGACAAGAAAGCTAAGCAAGAAATTAAATCATGTTAAAGTCAAATTGTTTTTCGTTAAAAAAACAAAGAGATTAATTAATTATGAACTCGACTTATCTAAGAATGTTAAAGTATTTTTAGTATTTTATATCTTATTGTTGAAACTAGCAAATTCAATTACGTCTCTACAAGACACATTTTATTTTTACTTATAAAAAGAGAAACAATATAAAATTAAGAAAATCTTGCAACAAAAAGATCAAAAATATTTTATCAAATAAAAAAAAAATTTATCTTCGAAAACACATAAGAGTTACTCAAGAATCTAAAGAAGTGCTCTAACAAGCTACGACGATTTCGTTAGCGACAAAATCATTCATAAAAGTTGACAAAGCATTAGAGAACAAGAGAGCAAACAATGAAAAATCGATAATAATATCGAATAAAGTTTCGAACGTCTCTTCAATACATTTGATCTCTTTCTCGCTCTTTTCGATCTTCAAGATATTTTTCGACTTCGCATCACTCATATTTTTCAAACGACGAAGTTAACGTTTTTTTTGTTTTGTTTTTCGCGCAATTCTTAGGCGCAATTTCGTTATTTTATCATTTAACTTTTTAGCTTTTTGAATAGCTTCATTCATTTCTTAATAATTAGAAGTCAAATCACATTTTCGATTCTTTCGATAACACTTTTTACACTTGAGGTATTTTCTATTTACTTGGCAAGATACGTCAAATGAGACACAAACTCGACAAGGACGCATTGAGAGAAAGGTGTGCTTATAGCGACGATTAGCAACGAAATTACGATGTTGTTCAATAATCAACTTGATTAACATAATAAGAAAGAATAAATAATTTCGAAATGAAAATCCTTGAAAAGAGAAGATAATGTTACGAGTCGCGTGCTAATAAGTACTATTCGTCGCGCATCGCTCTTTATAAGAGTAATCAAGAAGAAAAGATCTATCGACAAGATCAAGATAATTAAGATGGCTTGACGCTTAAACATCTTGAATCTAGAATTACGATAATTAAGATAATCAAGATCTTGAACACCTTAAACACCTTGAATCTCAAATAATGAAAAAGTATATAGCTTTCGAAATACGACTCTCTTATGAATCGTGTTCAACTTATCTTAAGTCTTTATTTATTGTTACGACTACAAAGTTGCAATTCCTTGTTACCAAACGATTGCTTGCATTGCCTAAAGACGCCTACAAACCTCTTCGATAGCATAACTCTCTCTAATACTTCTTACGAAAGTACTAGCGTAACACAAAATTATATTTTGATATTAACGCTTATTCTTTATAGATAGTTTACACTATTTATTATAGCGTTTGTCGATTGTTCGAAGCTATTGCATTATATCTTGTAGCGTTGTTTATAAATAGTTAGAATTGCATGTAAAATTTATTCTAGAATTAGAATTTGTCGAATATTAAACATAATTTTGCAAAGAAGATCTAAGCACTAAGACAAAAAATCGCTTTAGATTTATTTTATTAACTTTCGCAATTCTTGATTTAATTTGCGGAAAATCTTATATTAAACTAGATTACTTGACGCTCTATAAAATTGTTGTGCTAGCAAAATTTGATCAAGAATTGAAGTTGTTACAATTGTTGCAAGTTTTAGATAATTAAGATTAATTCGAGAAATAGTTCTTTTATCAAAGACGATCTAGAACGCGAAAACTACGTATTATAATAACACAATTAAAACACTCTTGAATTTTACAAGACTATATAGATTGAGAGCGCAAAGCTTGCTCTATCTATTGTTAGATTTTGAAGCTAGCATATTAAGAAATGGGAAAGTTAATAAAATGGACCTGGAGCGATCTTGACAAAAGGTGGGGTCGGGGATCTAAATATAAAGCCTAGCATTTGCAAGCGTTGTGACAACGCTAATAGCCATGGAACCCCAAATCTGCACATTATTTAATATGTGAGGAAGGCAATTTCATGATTGAAATTTTTAGTAGGACCGCAGTTTGCTTCAGAATATATATGGCTATGACTCCGCCGCCAAAGGTTTCACCGTCCAATCCAAGGTTAGGAATTGCAAATGTTGATCCGCAGTCCGAATCCTCTAGCCATTACATTACTTTATTCAAATCCAGAATACGTGGCAAGATTGACTACAGTCACTCATCTTGCCATTGTCGTAAGATTTGAGAGATTATTAACATTCATTGTTTCCATGCACAACTCTCCAATCGCGAGCCAGTCGTGCAAGAACCAGACCCTTTGAAAAGTGCTCGAGGGCACGCCACAAGCCCAACAGTGTTCAGAGGGACAGGCGAACACTGAGCAGCCCAATAGCGATCATAGAGGTTGTAGAAGTCCCCACTGAGGCATCTGTAGAAGATGTAAGAGCCAACAAATGCAAGTCTACCGTTGGCGCAGGTTGTAAAGCCACACATGAAGCCGGACGTGTAGGTGGATCCGGTCTGGGGAGGGCTGTCGTACGGGAATCGACTATTTGATCGCGGAATTAGCATTAATACTCCCGGATTTGGATACGAAGGGACAAGAGGTTGACCCACTAGTTGCTGAAAACATAGCCAGTACGTCCTGCAGCGTCCATGAGGATTCCATCCTCAAGTGTCCGAACGAGACTGTTGTCCGTTCGACAAGCTACCATGTCAGCGCTCTCAGACGTCGATGGCGAGTCCGCGCTGGTAGACGGTGTAGCTGTGGCGACTGAAGCCTGAGTATTGGTGGCTCCAGGCACGGCTGCATCTGTGACAGTGGGAGTAGATGTAGCTTCAGTCGAGCTTGTTGAAGAAACCTTAGGCGCTTGCGGCTGGGCGTCCGCGATCTGGCTGACCAGGGCAATTGTCGAAGTTCGCTGTTGAACTTGTCCATCCGCAATCTGTGCTACAGGCAAGGTTGTAACGGACTGCATTCCACCTTGCAATTGACTATCCGAGATCATGGACACGGCAGTGACAGTTGGGGCTTGGATTTGGCCGCTACAGGAGCATTGTCGAAGGTATTGGCACATCGCGAGAAAGGAGCATATACTCGGCGACCTGTGTAGCAGCTTCTTGTCTTTTCGCTACTGCAGAAGTGGAAACATTCTGCACAACAATGCGGAACGTTCCGCTGGATGAGAGTTCACACCCTGAGAGGGAGCTGTGCTTGGAGATATAGCTGCAGTGACTGCTTGTGGAACGGCTGCCGAATTTGCTTGGACGGCTGCTACGAAAACGAATGATGCTAGGAGATACAGCATTTTGCGATTGAAGGGGGGAAATATAGATCGCTTGGGCAGTATGTAGCTTGTAAAAGAAAAAGGTATCTGCAATGTAAGAATTTGTTAGGAATGCCAACGGCAGAGAATTTGAGATGAGGACTAAGGAACATGTAGGAAGAATGAGGACCAGGGGGTTGTTGTACTTGATCAGATCCATAGCACCCCGTTAACTCAAACATTCTGAAAGCGCAAAAGTACATTATCCAGCAATCCCCGGATAAGACTCTTGAGAGTAACGAGCAGGAAGAGTATATATTGATCTCAAGTGCCATCAAGCTAGCGCATGTAAATTATCTGCCACTTGCTGCGTGGCCAACACCATGAAGCGCCAATGGAAAACCTTGTCGATTTCCTAGGAGAGGCACTGCTATCCAGCCTCATGGAATGTTTGCACGTAGAGGGCGGGGGTTAGACCAAGCGTGATCATCCGGAGCATCACAAGGATGTGAAGCATGTTGCAGCTTCATGTACTGGCGGAGGTTCGACCAAGTGCAACGTCGCCTGGCTGTGCGTGTCCTGCTTATAAATAAGAAATTCGACCTCCGTTATTCCTAGTAAAGGCGAAAATTGACAGTCTATCCCAAGCCCTTCTGGACCCCTTGGCTGCTTAAGTGGAATGCTTTGAGGTTTTGCTTCTTTAGTCATAGATCTTTACTGGTAGATCTGCCTATTATTATCTCGTAAATCGTTTCGTTTGGAAGTGCTAAGAAAAGGTGCACAATACCTTGCCGGTGTATTGGACAGCTGTCGCTCAAGGCCCTGCAAGAAGACATTCTTGATTACTCACAGCACCGTACGACGTCGCATCGACAAGCCCATATCTCTTGTCATGGCAGACCATGTCATCTTATATTTGAGACTTCACTATGGCGATTTTCAGGAGAGCGTAAGAGAGCACCTCTTGGGCGACGAGTAAAAGAAATTAACGCTAAAACAACATGTCCACCTTAGCAAAATCAGTCTCCCTTAGGTTGGGCTCCTGGATATCTGAGTGGTGCTTGTCCAAGAATGGCAGCATATGTAAGCTCTTCACTTCGATCTCGGCTGCGGAAAGAGGTAAATTTTTGCGCAAGGGTGACGTGGACAACGTGTGCTCTCTTCTGCTTATGAGAATTTCTCAGACTGTCATTGTAGTTCCGAATCAAGGCTTTTTGCAGTTGTTGATACCTCAGTATTTTCGTATTATGATACATTGCAGGTACCAGGCGGCTGCCTGGATTTGTAGCTCATGTTGTGCGGATCAAGCGTATTAACGTTGGGAAAGCTTGTGCGTATCGGATACATCGCCCATAAAGGCCTTGGTAGAGATCGCAGAACTTCAAGCACTTTGCTGACGCATCGTTAGCCTCCATCAGACCCATAGCAGCTGAAGGAAGATTCTGCTATAATATTGCAATCCTTCTCCGACGTTCAAGTTAGCGGTCCATTCGGGGCCAATGCCGAAGATGCTGCCCGTAAACTCTTAACCTTCTGCGAATCAATGTAAACAGGACCTTGTTGCTACGCGTCTACCACTTGAGGTTGATGGGTATCTAGTACCCACCCTAAGCATTCCCTTCTCTTTCGAGAAATCCTGGATCCATCTCTACTCTCCTCTCAAACTTCTCCCACCATGCTCTGAAAGTCTTTAATGGAACCATCTCTTCGCCACCGGCACCTGCCGTAGTTCCGGAGAAACTCGCCAAGAAATTGAAAGCGTTCTGAATAATTCGTTGCGCCAGGACTTTTGTGGTTATCGGTGACGCTGACTGACGCTTCGAAGAAACCACGAGCGCAGTAGACGGGTTTTCTTGAGCAGTTTCGAGCAATGCTAGCTGATTTTGTATCGAAGCAGTAGGCTCTATGGAGAAGCCGACCGTGACACTGCCGTCCATCGGTTGGCCCCCGTTCATAGGAGATGTATCAACATCCGTCATTTCATCCTGATCAACGAAATTGGCGTCCGATTGCCCACTGGGAGACCCATCGCCGACGCGAAAAATGGCACTTTGCTTGTCATTGGCAAGAGCACCCAAGAATTGGAACTGTGGGGCAGAGCTAGGAAATTGTATGTAGACACCAGCGAGCGTGTCCAGTGGCAGTGTTGTGCCCGGAATGATGAAAGCTACAATGTGAGAGAAATAGGGAGTTGCAGAAAGTGTAAACAAGTACTGCGTTGGAGATAGCACAGTGGGTGCCGCCTCGACAGGCCGTGATGGAAGGACCAGTCCGAAAGGCGGAACCTGTGCAGCAGCCATGTGACCTCGAGGAGTATACAAGGAGAGGTCAAATCAACATAAGTAAACATACTCGTCCACTCCCGGCCGCTGAGAAACCAGAGTCGTGGAAGGAAGTTCAGTGTTCAGTAAAGTATGTGACGAGATTTGGGGACGTGACGTGACCATTGCTTCTCCGACACCAGGTGCTGGCAAAAGTCGTGACCACTTCCTTGGCGATCCCACCAAATTTGATGGGATACTGGATTACAAAACAACGTTTACACGTATTGATATTGAGCGCTTCTCAAATATTTTCTATGCGTTTGTCTAACTAATTTTTGGGGTCAGTTTTAACAAGCTTTACCCCGTGTATAAGAGTAAATGGTTGACTAGATTTATTGAGCGGGCGGGTATGACTAAGTGTGCAGAGTGGTCACGACTTTTGCCGGCACCTGGTGCCGAAAGTCGTAGCTTTCTTTCATGCCTAACCATGTACTTCCAATGAGCTGACTTCATAAAACCATCGATAGTAAGATCTGTCGATCACGGTTTGCGTTGCAGTCATGAGCAGTACCCGCCGCAAAAGCAATCTCGACCTGGTCAATGACTGCGATAGGTTCTTCCATTAAGACCATTGAACAGGGTGATTCCTTGAGACTAATTAAGACCTAGATTCCCGTATATCGAAGACCATGGCTTAGCCTACATAAACGAAGTCTCTGCCCTATATAAGTTCTACCTTCAAGATCGGCTTCTTATAGGTCCCTCAGGCTATATGCTTGAATGGGTGGTTCACCACATGCCTTGGGGTAAGGACTGGCATGTTGATCACACCAAAAGGATCGTATATCCACGCATAGACTATACTGGAGATAACAGTGTCGAGTCACAGAACGATGCTATAAGAAGTCTCTTGGAAAGAGCCAGTCAATCCAAGACCTTCCGTGTCCTGGGGAAATGGCGGAACGAGCTGTACCCTGTGCATGGAATGTCCGGCAAAGTGAGCATGGAGCGATCTGCCAGTCCCCTGTTCGGTATCAATAGCTACGGTGTTCACCTTACTGCATATGTTCGAGAAGGAGACCAAATAAGAATATGGGTCCCGAGGAGGGCATCAAGCAAACAAACTTATGGAGGAATGCTTGATAATACAGTTGCAGGTGGCATTAGCCAGGGGGAAACCGTCATGGAATGCTTGATACGAGAGGCTGAGGAGGAGGCATCGTTCCCCAAGGATTTGATCCAGCATCATGCGAAGCCCTGCGGGACTGTGTCTTACTTCTTCGTTCGCGATGAGAAGGCTGGCGGCGAGGTTGGACTTCTGCAGCCCGAATGCCAGTTTGTCTACGATCTGGAGGTCGACAGGAACGTAATACCAGAACCGAACGACGACGAGGTCGAGGATTTCCAGCTTTGGACGGTGGATCATGTGCAAGAAGCTATGGCTGAAGGACAATTCAAGCCTAATTGTGCAATGGTGTTATTGGACCTCTTCATACGGCATGGGATCTTGACCCCGGATAATGAGGACAACTATGCAGAGATAGAATCAAGGCTGCACCGAAAGCTTCCATTCCCTACTCGGTGATGCTAGTCAGCGTTGGATTAGGTACATCAGCACCAGGTGCCGGCAAAAGTCGTGACCACTGTGCACACTTAGTCATACCCGCCCGCTCAATAAATCTAGTCAACCACCTACGTCTATACACAGAGTAAAGCTTGTTAAAACTGACCTCTTCTGTTCCCCAAAAATTACTTAGACAAACGCATAGAAAATATTTGAGAAGCGCTCAATATCAATACGTGTAAACGTTGTTTTGTGACCCAGTATCCCATCAAATTTGGTGGGATCGCCAAGGAAGTGGTCACGACTTTTGCCGGCACCTGGTAGTCGGTGCTGCAATTCACTCTCGCGTAGTAGCGAAGCCGCCAATTGGCACTCAAACGATCATCACCCAGGATGCTATGATCTCAATGTCAATTTGTTGGCCGCATAGACCATGTATGCGCCCAGTATGCTCACTATACTGGACCTAAGAATCGAAGGCCTTTGGTACTATCGAATCTCAATAGTCGTATTAGTTTGACTCGGCTTGGTCCTGATACTTTTTCATCATGTTTACCATGAACAGCGGTTTCTATTGCATAATACTACCCCAACCAATGGCCTATCTAGGAGAGACTCTATGGACGCTCATCCAGATCCATCCAGATCGAATGATCCCATTATCGTAGAGGGTATGCCCAACGCCTACAATGCCACGGCTAAAGATCACTCCCATCCTCGCTTGTTGCGCCCTAAATGCTCCGTTCAGAAACCAACCCTACTTCTTCAAGAGCAGATAGACATAATCGATCCGCAGCGGCGTAAGCCTCTTATACGGCCCCTGCATAAATAGCAGTAGCCCTCCAAACGAGATGAAGACCTTTCTACCACAATTCAGCCCAGCTCGACCGCCCTCGGCAACACACAACGAACTCACATCTGATCATCATCCGCATCCTCAAAGCGATACACCTTCCCATGACATACATAGTCCCAGCTGTCCGCCAACGTCTGCTCTCCCCGTCCCACCTCTCTCCATCCCTTGCCATCATCCCTCGTCCCATCCAGACTGAGTGTAGAGACGAGCATCAATTGCATGCGGTCCGCCTTCGCGCAGGGATATAGTTCGGTGTTGATGTCGAGAGTAAGCTTTGTCGAGGCATCCTCGTTGTCGGCAATGATGCGCGAGACACGATCGTATTTGACGTCGTTGATATCGACGATGGTGAAGGTATCGAGGAAGAGCTGGGAGTCCCCCATTGTAGGGGCTTGACGGGGGTGGAGGGGTGGAGCTTGAGATAGCTGAGGCCTCTATTCAGACCTTCGAGAGCTCGATCGACAACAGCTGTGGTCGGACTGCTATGAAAAGACCAAGGTACCAATAAAGAAGCTCCCCTCGCTCCAAAATTTGCTAGCGTCCTCGGCCCAGCCCTACGAGCATCTTGTTCCTGCATCGGACCCCACTCTAGATCCACCACTCAGGCTCAGACATCAAAATGTCCTTCCGCAAACGCTCAACCCCCCTCAACCCCGCCAACACCACCAGCTCCACGTCCGTCCATCCCTTGCCCTCCTCCGCAACCCCCACACCTCCCGGCATTCGCCCCTCCCCCCTCGACGGCCGCCCCACAACCTCAACCGGAACCCCCACGCTCGACGCGCTCTTCGGCGGGCACGCCGGCCTGCCGCTCGGCACCTCCCTGCTCATCGAAGAAAGCGGGACCACAGACTTTGCAGGCGCGGTGCTGAGGTTCTATGCTGCCGAGGGCGTGGTGCAGGGGCAGAGGGTGCATGTTGTGGGGGTAGAGGAGGGGTGGGGGAGAGAATTGCCCGGATTGGTCGCCCAGGAGGTGGGCAGGGGAGAGCAGGGGGAGGGGGAAGGACGGGGGGAGAAGATGAAGATTGCGTGGCGGTATGAGGGGTTAGGGGAGTTTGGGGAGGGAAGGGCGAGAGGTGGGTTCAAGGCTTTTTTGTGTATATACTATAAATCTATACGTTCTAGCTCATAGGTGTGGTTTCTGTGCTGACTTGCATGGCTGACCCATCGCAGCCCCAACGCCAAACCGCAGCCCCCTTCCTCCATCCCCTCAACTCACATCGCCAACAGCCACCCCCCCACCCTTCTGCCACTCCTTCGACCTCACCAAGCGACTAATCCCCCCTCCCACCTCCCCACCCATAATCTACCACCCCCTCACTCCCTCCTCCCCCCCTTCTCTCTTCACCTCCCTCCTCTCCACCCTCACCACCTCCCTAACCACCTACCCCCACTCCATCCACCGCCTCCTCCTCCCC
>JAABUQ010003497.1_pt1 | contig 28698 bp, 39 predicted proteins | sample 5560001 | NCBI WGS metagenome assembly JAABUQ01 (sample SAMN10711888, study PRJNA513371) | rock metagenome | isolation source: Antarctica rocks | place: Antarctica: Victoria Land, Finger Mt nord | collected 2015-12-18 | reverse complement strand
TAGAAGGGAGGGGTGAGAAGTGGGGTGGCTGCCCTAGGGGAAGAGCCTGGGGCGCTTTTCGGGGTCTTTTGCAAAGGTGGATGGGAGATGGATGGGAGATAGATGATAGGGTCAGAGGGAGAGAGGGTTTGGGGAGGGAAAGGTGGAGGGTGGTTTTGTAGGAAGGGGTTGGTGGGATTGGATAGTAGTGAGGAGGGAATGGTAGGAAATAGTAGGGAATTTGATTTGTGCTGTGGTGGCTTTGATATTCTTTAGGAGCAGATGGGGATGTTTTGGAGGATTGCTATGGTTGAATTGGATGATTCGTCCGTACAGATCGGTTTCTTTGATAGATTTTGGGGGATTGGGAAGACTGTTTTGTGGTGGACGATGTACTTAAAAGAGTCTGGAGATTATTGAGTATCAAGGTCCAAGGAAAATCAAACAGTAAAATGTCCTGTTCCTGAAGGTTCAATGAAATAGGAAGTTGAGCGCTCTGCGAATCGATGATGAACGGGAGCTTTTCGCCACGCATTGCGACCCTGAAGGTTTCCATCTGTGCTCTCTATCGCTGCATGAATTTCCCCTTGCAGAGTGGCCTCCTGACACTGCGACACCATTGCTCCCGACTGCCGGGGACACTTGCTCTGTCGTCTTCAGCCTCTGATGGCAATCGTATGATAAGGGAATTTCGCGACAGCCTGAGCTATTCAGGTTCACTTATCTAGAATCCCTCGTGTGGCGGTTGAAGTCCGGCCGTCCGTATACTGGTGGGTCTGTGGCTATGTTTCCTCTCTTCTTCATGCCGATCGAACAGGGCAACTATATCTTTGTGACCTGCTGCCAAGGCAACGTTCATGGCGGTGCCATATTTACCTCCTTCAGCATATAGATTCGGCCCATGCTTTAGAAGGAGACGAGCCACGTCCTCATTACCTCTGTGTGCAGTTGCTTGCAATGCTGTTCCATAGGGATCTGCTATCGTATTGGTATTTGCCGCTTCTTTTATCAGTATCTCGACCACTGTTCTGTCGCCGAAATACGAAGCTATTTGCAAAGCTGTCCCAGAGCGACCTCGGGCATTAATTTCAGTGCCCCATTCTAGCAATAGACGTACAATCGATTCGTTGCCTGATCTTGCAGCAGAGTGTAAAACTGTCCATCCAATCTATCCTTGGAGTTGACCTCAGCGCCGTATTCTGTTAGAAGACGTACAGTCGTTTCGTGGCCATATTTCACCGCAGCGTTCAAAGCAGACCCGTAACGCCCTCCTTGGTCATTGAATTTCAGCGCCCGCCCCCAATAGTATGCGCACAACATCCTCATTGCCTCTCCAGGAAGCTATTTGCAAAGCTGTCCCGTTGGATTCATCTCGCGCATTGACGTCAGCTCCACAACTCAGTAGTAACTTCACCATATCTCTGTGACCATTGAATGAAGCTGCATGCAGTGCAATACAGTAATGACCGCCACGTGCCTCGACTTCTGCGCCGTCTTCTAGCAGTAGACGTGCAACCCCAGTCACCCCTAACAAAGACATGTAGTATAGCGGCGTCGCCTGAATCGGACCTGTCTGAACGCTGGTTTCTTTATCAGTGTGTTTTTTTTCAGGATCATAAATAGATAGCCATTTTAGGTATGTCGACTTGTCTTCTACCAATTTGAGACCTAACTCATTTAGTAAATCTTGGCTTGCATCTCGAAATATACAGGCCTCTCTGTAGTGATTTGCCCAATGTCTTGCAGCGTAGCTGTTCAGTGGAATAGTATCTGGCAGTCGCTTCGGTCGGCCCTTACCGACTGGGAGGCTACCAGAACAGCTCGATTGGAGTAGATTTTTTAAGCACACTCTGGCAAAAATGAAGGGGGCAAAAGTATCGGATGCAGTACCTTGCTGTACAAAGGCCTTGCTTGATACTTTGGAAGTCAAAGTATTCTTTGACGGTATGGTGAGCAAGGTGTACGACCTTGGAACCTGGAAATTCCACTGTAACGATGAAAGGCTCACACATGGGAAGCGTTCCCCAAGTAGCGCTTGGATCGGGCACTATGCCGCCTTCCAATTGGTCATCAAGGTCTGTAGCAATCGCAGCTTCCATTCCTTCGACATTAGTAGGCCAAGCACAGTAGTAGAGGAAGCAGAAAACCAGTATTATGGCAGCTCGGACCTTGCGGGCTTTCTCTGAAAAAGTGAATTCGTACAAGTCTGTCAAGTTCTGAGGGAGCAGAGATAAAGTCTCACTTACGTCCGGTAGATCTTCACATCTTTTCAGTTTCTCATACTGCCAGCTAGCGATGAGGAAGCTGTATTTACAAGTCAGTTGAACGGAGTAGTTGTTATGGTTGAAGTATCTCACTTTCTGCTGGTGCCGACCACACATTCTTGTAATGCTATGCTACGTTTTTGCTGACCTGAGAAATAAAATACAGAATTCATTTTCAGTTGTTCCTCGAGAAAGTGCCGCACATCATATGCAATTTCTAGCTCATTCAGGAAAATTTCCGCTGAGTTTAGTCTCGAAAGGCTAACTTCAATTCTTCGGCTCCTGCCCGTGACCAGCACATGTACTCGATGGCCAGTATTTTGATTTTGGAGCAAATCATGAAGTATACCGTACATTTTGACGGGGTCTTCGACTTCGTCAAGGGCATCAACGATGACATAGACGTCCACGAATTCCGAAATCAATTCCAAAAGAACCTTCATCAATGAGTCAACTTCTGCGCTTGCAGGTAAGGTCTTGTTCTTCCGGAGGTGGTCACGAAAGCTCTGAAGGGGCTCATGGCTCTGATGGTTTTCTATACATTGCACCAATGGTTGCGAAACCAGTGAACGCAGGAGGCCGTTGGGTTGTGGTACGCGCCTGTCAGAAAAGCCGAGGTCGAAATATACCGTTGCTTGGGTTGGAGAACCCTGTTCGCACCTTTTGATGCAGCGTTCAATGACAACGGAGCTGTTATCAACGGTTAGGACGGGTGAGATCTTCGGGACGTGACTTGCCACAAATTGGATTCACCGCACCCAGCTGCTCTAGTTTATTAGCTGCGCCGTCCACAAGAAAAGCAGGAGTCTGACTTACGGCTGCCGTGTACCCAAAGAAGTGACTTTGGCTGGACTAGCCAATCGTTGAAATTATTATTTGTCAGTAGCCACTGACAAGTCCTGGTGAAATGTGTTTTACAGCTAAATTTGTGCTCTGAGAAATGGTCGGGTGGCTGTAGAGATTCTGTTATATCTCCGATCATACGTCGGCGTGATAAATCCATCTTTATTGGAGGTGAACGAAGAAACCCCGGAGGTATTCACGGCTGACGCGGACCATCAGCTGTGTCTTCTGACTCGACAGATTCGTCGCCATCGCCACCGCTTTCAGAGTCCTCGACTTCTCCTGACATTGCGGACGTTGGTATAGCTGCATGGGATACATCTTGCATGTGCCGTCCAACATGGGAGATAAAACGTGCTTTTGTAGGACCGGGATTCATGTGATGGAAAGGACAGGTTCCTTGTAATGCATGTCGAGAAACGTCAACCTCTTTGTGCATTGTGAAGGTGTGAGCACCCCACTCATGCCTCGACTCAAACGACTGAAGCCCGAGACTGCAGTGGGTGATCAAGCAGATGTATGGCTGCAAATCTCGATGTACATGCCGTCTGATAAGCATTAGCAAGCAACATCATATGTGTCATGTTTCTACGTACATCCAATCAGCAGAGCTCCAGACGTTCGAAAGCGCCTGTCCACACAAGGTACACTGAAAAGGAGTGCCCCACGGTTGATCCTCTGGCATTTTTTGTATTCCACGTTTACGCCTTTGCGAATTACTCTCTCCAATGCTGGATGCAAATATCGTTTCCGATGCTGGAGCTTTTGGACTCACTCTCTGTATTCTACCGGTAACATTATGTGGTTTATCGAAAAGGGAAGAAATTTCAGTACTTGGTGCCGTCATTTCAGATTGAGAAATGACTGTGGACTCATGGCACGACTCGAAAAACGCTGCGACTGGGTAGCGACTTCCTCAACGGGGCCATCATCGGAGCTCTCAACGTCGATCTCGTTCGCTGAGGCTGTGTTTCTGTCACGCTCCTCCTGCAATCTGTTGTATCGAAGTTGATTTGCTTCACCGAGACGGCGGGCGAAATCCACGTCTATAGATGGGTACGCGTCGAGTACACCTGCTATAAAAGGCCAAGCAACATGTTTCGACATTCCTCGAATACCTTTGTTCTCTTGTCCGGAAACATGTGTTTCTAGAGAAACCCTCTCTGCAGGGTCTTGAAGTTTCCTCCCCAAGCCATAGAGGCAATTGTTGTAGGATTGGATATCTTCTAGAAGTTCGTCCACTTCTGTCAATTCAACGGGACCTGAGAAGTCGGAACCCTCCGAGCTCAACTGGTCGATAGTCACCATTGACAGAGGTATGCCATCCACTTCTAAAGATTCTGCTTATCCAGCATTCTCGCCTGTGACTGATTCTGCACCACCAGGCTCTGGAGCCAGGATATTAGATCTATAAATTCTTCCTCGCCATTCAGATGGTCTGCCAGCGAGACCAAAGATTCTCCCAAATTGCTCAGGATGCGAATCAAAAGGTTTATCAAGTTTTCAGCGCCAATCAATCTCTGTCCAGTCCACCCTCCCGAGCATCAAAATTGCTACCCCAGAGGCTGAGCCTTTGGGCCTGGGCACGAAGCCGCTGTAAAACAAATCTATCCAATTTCTCAGCCCGCGTCCTTAATAGACCATGGAACAACTGCAAGGAATTCTCGAAGAGGTTTGTGGCAATTCGACCCGGATCCGAAGCTAAATTCGAGGATGGCAACTTTCGCTGCCACAGAGCGACGTCCTCCATGGGTTCAACGTATATGTAGGTGCAGGCTTCACGACCATACCGTCCATACAAATCTGAGAGTATGCCGACGGAGGTCTTTGTTGTCACCTCGTTTTAGCCGTATGAGGGACACACGACGTGGGCCTCGTGTACATTATGCATAAGACGGCGCATACACAGACCAATGGAGACGCAGTAAATCTTGGCTGATCTTCAAGTGTAAGACATCCACCTCAGCAGTGGGCCGTTCCAAATACAACAAAGTGACTGCCGCGTTCGCAGTTTCAGATTTGGACGAGCTGTATCTCGGCTGCCGTCAGCCTTTCAAAAGGCTGAACATTTTGCGAAAATGGCCGACCCAGCAACCGTTGCTGGCTTAACACTTGCCGTTGCACCCTTGATCATCTCAGCTCTCGAAAATTACGAACATACATTAGCGCCTATTCCTATCTTTCGTCGCGGCTACTAGAAAGAGGTCCAGAGATTTCAAGATGCGCTGGAAGTACAGAAGCACGACTTTGAGAACGATGCTGCTTCCTCTTCACAGCGTTACAAATGCAGATCAGGGGAGGATGACGATCATAAACCGAAGGCACAGCTCACGGGGAGACGATGATCTAGAGGCGCAGTTGAGATCCCAACTTGACAAGAACTACGATGGTTGTGTGTCAGCGCTGCAGCTAATTAATCGTATCTTGACGGAAAGCTAGGAGGAGACAAAGCACTTCGATATTCTGCAACAGAAGGTGATTTTCCATAATCAGTAATGTGCCGCATGAATTGACCGTTGGAGAAGAAGAACGGACGGCTCAGTATATAGTGTTTGAAGCGCCGTAGACAAAGAAGTAAGATTAGCTTCTCAAAAGATCGCTTCGATACCAAACTCAGCGAACTGGGAAATCGGACACAGAGCCTGCACAGGATACGAAAACAGATTGAGCATACCAATCCAGTGGCAGAAGAGACCCTTGGTTCGACATCGTGTCCAATAGATTTCCACCTTGTCCACGCTGCATCGGCCCGACTTCACGAAGCACTTACGACCTTCTGGCGTTGTGAGACTGGAAGTGAGCATTTCGCGAACATATGCCTAGACGATGAAGCGAACGAACACCCTTTCCAGAATCAGAGGATCCATTTCAACCTGGCATGGACATGCCCGGGCTTGGGCCAGCCTTCGGAATGTATGAAAGGACCTTTGCGTCTCTTAGTTGAAGCAGATTCGGCTGTGGGGATCCTGAGCCCATCACCAGCCTCAGCAGCTCAGGAGGTCCTGGTGATGGGGCTGAAAATGGCCGTAGGACCAGAGAACGTCGACATGGTAAGTAACGTCACTTCTCAACCTCTTCGCACCCTAGCGTCAAGTCCCGAGGCAATACAAGAAATTCCAGACCTTAGTGGTGTCCCAAATCTGTGCAGATTCTTGGGCCGAAAGTCTGTAGACCGAGCGTCTGTTCATGGCATAGGATATCTGCAGAAAACCAAAACATTCAAGCATATCATATATGCTCCTCAAGGGCACGCCGCCCATGCTAATGGTGTTTCATCATTAGAAGATGCCTTGATTGCTGCGAGGAAAGACTCGGATGGGATTCCCCTGTTAGAAAAGCTGAATATTGCAAAAAACTTATCGCAAGCAGTACTTCGATATCACTCCCCACCTTGGTTCCATCGAAATTGGCGAAGCCAGCTAGTCGTCTTCTTTAGTGTCCAAGACTCCTCGCGAGATCCATTGCGGGTACCATTCCTCAGAGCACATGTGCAGATATACACGAAGAAAGGATCAGGGAAAGCCGTGGATCAAGACTTTGGCAATGTCCCCAACCTGCGATCTCCAATTCGTAATCAGACTCTTTTCAGTCTAGCCGTCATGCTTATAGAGCTTGCGTTCAGTTCTCCGCTATCGGAGTTGCAAGTTCCTGACGACGATCAAGGAGACCCCCATTCGCTTTATTGGACAGCTGTCAGACTTGGTGACAGGCTGTGGCGAATTCTTGGGCCGGTTTATGGTGACGCTGTCAAGCTTTGCTTGAATGGGGTGCATCGCGCATCGAGTGATCTCGATGATCCGCGAGTGCAGGGCCTTCGTTTCCAAGAGGTGCTACAGAAGTTGATAAAAATGTCTGCAGCGGTATCGATATAAGTATCCTGGGTTCCAAAAGGCTCGTGTGGATTTGCAAGCAAGCAAAGGGAAAACGGTCGGAGACATTTCAAATCGGGAAGTGTTGGACTTGTCTAGTAGCCAGGCACGAGATCGGGTCGACTTCGTTCCCTAATTCCGATCAGAGCTTCATGGTTAGATTTGTGTTAGAGCGCACGAGCTGGCGTTTCAAAGGACTGGACAGTCTCGTTGTTCCCCTCGTCTGGGCGACCACATCTATCAGAAGAGAATGACAGAGAAGACTTTATAACGTCCCGGCTGCGAATTGGATTAGTCCGTGCGGTGCAATTTCATCGGGAGGGTTTCCATGCTGACTACTTGTCAAATTGGAGATACACCATGCACTTATTCGAGATGAGAGGAAATTATTACAATTTTCACTTCAATTATTCACATAACGACCAGCCACCATAAAGTTTCGACGCCTCAAAAGGTTCGAGATTGAGTTTCTACGAGAAACATAGCCGTCTCTCGCCGGCAGCGATCTATTAACGACAAGACCATTCGTTGATTGATTTTGGATACCAACCACTACCAAAATTGCGACAGCACTTTGTAGTACGTTAATCTGATATATGTTGACATCTGACACCATTCCAAGTCCCATCCCAACTCTGACTATGTAAGCGATCCCATTTTCTCTGAAGTGCAATGGATGAACAAACCTTGACGGTCAACCCTCGAATGGCTTAAGCAGGTAAGCCGTACTTCTCAAAGGTCCACTATCATTCCTCATACGGTTAAACCAAGGATCCGCAACGTCCTGACGCCTTATATGTTGCCATCCCTGCGCTTGTTTCACGACATGGGCTGGTTCATTGTAACCTTCTGTCTCATTCTCTTCGCCGTGTTCTCCCTCCACCTCTTCTTCGTCCTCAACTTCCTCAACTTCCACATACTCCGACTTTGCGGCCCCTGGGATAGCTGCATGTGAGATATCTCGCATGTGTTTCCCAACGTGGGAGATGAATTTTGCCTTTGTCGATGCCGGCTTCGTCAAGCAGAATGGGCAGGTTTCTTTGCTGATCCAACTTGGAGCATTTTCGCGGCCAAGCTGAAGAGCTGTAGCCTCACTATGGATTTGAGACCTGTGGACGTCGTATTGAAAATCGGTCAAGAGGTCTTTCTTGCATTTGATACAGTACCAGCGGCCTTTCTCTCGGTGTACCTTGAACTCATGGTCTGCCCATCCACGCCTCGAGGTAAAGGTCTTAAGTCCGAAGCTACAGTCAGAAAACGAGCATACATATGGTTGAAGATCCTGGTAAACATGTTTACTGCCTCATGTAAACAACGGCTATATCTCAAAGGATATGGGACTTACACCCATTGAGCAGACCCCCAGACATTAGAAAGCAGCTTCCCGCAGACTGTACAAACGAACGGTTCGCCCCAAGGCCTATCGTCTGGCATTTTTGGGATGCCACCATGGCGTCTTTGGGAGTCTTTAGAGTCAATCAAAGACTCGGAGGTTGTGATTGACGTCAAGGATTCTGCTCTTTTACCGAGGTTGCGACGTCCACGGGTATCATCAAACACAGAGGTAACTTGTGTACTTGGCGCAGTATAGTTGGATTCATAGTCGGACTCCGCAATACTTGGCGAGTCTTGAGCACCATAATCGCTCCTCTGAGAAACGCTTGCAGCATCCTCGCCATCATCATCACGAGCAGGTGTTGGCATATTCATTACCCTAAATGAGCTATTTGTATTACGCTCCATGACTAGCCTGCTGAAGCGGAGTTGGTTGGCCTCTCCGAGTCGGCGCGCAAGATTGCTTTCTATGGAAGGGTAGCTTTCCATTATCATTCTAATGTATGGCCAAGCTGCGCTCTGGATTATCTCCTCATCAAACTTCTCGATTTCGCGAAGGCCACTTGGTTCGATTGGTGGTGACTCTGCGGGATCCTCCAATGCAGACTCGAGGCTGTAAAGGCAGGATATGTGGGTTTCTATATCCTGGAGGAGCTCTTCAATTTCCTTCCAGGTCTCGTCATCAGACCGATCAGAACCTTCCGAGCTTAGCTCCTCAAGAATTGAAGCCGGAATATACTCAGCCCATGCTTTTTCAGTCTGTGTTAAATTCTTGTCAGCTTCTGACCGATATTGGTTTATCGTCCACTGGGTTTCCGTCATCAGTTGCTGCAGGCACAGGATTCCCTCTTCAAACTGTTTATCCGCGTCCAGACGGCACGCCAGAGTCACCAGATTTTCTCCTAAGCCATTAAGAATAGGTAGCAGCACGGATTCTAGATGCTCTGCTCCGTCCAGTCTCACATCCAATGCTCCCTGTGCAGCATCGACATCATTGCCCCAGAGACCAAACCTCTGCGCCTGATTGCGAAGACGCTCAAAATTGGGTGATCCTAAGTCCTTTGCTGACCCTTTCGCTAGGTCGCGGAGAATCCGAGATATGTATCGATAAAGGTTTGTCGTCGGTTTATCAGGATCAATTGCGGTATCAGAATGCTCCAGAGTCTCTTGCCAGGAAGTGACGATATCCGACATTGCCTTCTTGCCTTCTATAGACTTCTCGATATAGTTGATGTGGTGTGACCATTCTTGGAATACCTTTGTTTCAATGGTGCTTTGTGCCCCCAAAATCTGAGAAATGTCTGCGGCTAGAATTGATTGCCCCAGCTTCCGAGCGGCTAAGATCTGCACGCTGCATGGGCTATCACTTGATTTGAGCAGTGACCCAATAGCATCTGCCGCTTGGGTAGCTTCGCAGAGACTACATACCTTAGCTCTGGATGTCACCTTTTCGCAAAAGCCAGCATTAGTGACTGATCGGCCAGCGGTAAAGCTCAACTTCACAACTTCATAAAGGGGTCGTCTGTGCATACCCCGGCGTTGAGGCATGCCCTTCCGTTCAGTACTCCAACTAGAAAGGGATGCCCTCTTGTTAAAGATCAATTGATAAAGCTAAGATGGAACCAGCTACTGCTGCTGGCCTTGCGCTGGCCATCTTGCCTCTGATCGTGGCAGCTCTGGAAAATTATGAATACACATTTCAACCCGTCATCATATACAGCAGTCGTTATCGTAAAGAGGTCAAGAAATTTCAGGATCAGCTCAAAGTCGAGAATTTCGTGTTCCGGCATGAATGCCATTTGCTCCTTCGGGACGTCACTTCTGATGACATCAAGTCCATGCTCGATAACCCGAAACACGTACTGTGGAGTAATAAAGAGTTGGAAGCCCGGCTGGAAGGCCAGCTCAACGAATGCTGCGAAGCTTGTATTTCTGCATTACGATTGATCAATGAGGTTTTGCAGGATATTGCCAAGAGTACAGGCGCTTTGGATATTTTGTTAGATGAGGTACGATATTGTGCATTTGGTGAGGCCAACAAAGCCTACATTGCTAACAATTTGTGCAGCGCCAAGCAAGAGTCGACAAGGAATTTGCGAAACGAATACGGCAGCGATTGAACATCAGCTTCTCGAAGAATCGGTTTGACGACAAGCTCAAGGAGTTGAGGATTCATCTCGGGAGCTTGAAGACGCTGCGTGAGCGTGTCACCAGTATCAAGGAGGACCGCGCTGAGCCCAAAAACATGTCAACAGAGCCTGGGACACATTTCCGTCTTGTTCAGCGAGCATCTTCTAGACTATACGAGGCCCTCTCCAGTCTCTGGCAGTGCGAAGTACATGAAGAGCATGTCGCCACTATCTGTCTGGATTCCAAACAAATGGGTCCCTGCCACAAGTCTCGCGACATACGCTTTGATCTGACGTGGATGTGCCCGGCCTTTATCAGGCCACCGAACAGGTCAGGGAGACCTATCCAATTTTCTATTGAAGCCGTAATAGAGAAGCCGCCTGTCGATCTTGATTCGTCGGATAGTTCGGACCCTCAACGAGATCTGGCAATGGCCTTGGACTTGGTGATAAGGAGCGAAAAAACCGGTCCAGCAAGTACCGGCCTTGCACAAATCGATCCAATCACGAATTCCAAAGCCATAGCAGCGGCGGATCTTCCCGATCTTTTCAAAGTGCCAAATCTGTGCAACAAAATGAGGCGAGAGCCACCAAGTGCAGGAATAGACCACCGTATAGGATTTCTGCAGAAAACAGAAACCTTTAAACACGTAGTCTACTTGCCTCTCAAACCATTATTGAACGTCTCAAGCGCCAGAACACTCGAAGATGCTCTAAATACTGATAGGGGAAGTTCGGACAGACTATCACTTCCGGGAAGAATCGATCTGGCGCAATCTCTGGCCTGGGCGATGCTCCACTTTCATTCAACCCAATGGTTGACTGACGAATGGCAAGGCCAGGATGTGGTCTTCTTTGACGCGAAAAGATGGTCCACAGATTCGCCACATGTTCCTTGTCTCAAGTCAAGTGTACTGCCGCAACCGAGTGCAGCTCAAGGAAGGATGACAACTGCTGGAGCAGACACGGCCCACAAAGAGCTAGTGCACCTTCGAAGCCCCGTGCAGAATCAGACAGCATTCAGCCTCGGTATCATGCTTATCGAGCTTGCGTATGATCGCCAGCTCAAGGATCTGCAGATTCCACAAGACGACCATGGAGATTCTAATACGAGGTATTGGGCGGCAAAGAGACTGGCTGGGGAAGCGAGACGTAAGATTGGAAGGAAGTACGCAACCGCAGTCAAGCTCTGCCTAGAAGTGTTCGGCACATCCCGTGATTTCAACCATCCAACGGTGCAGGGTCTATTTCATGACGAGGTGGTACAAACGCTGAAGACCTGCGCTGAAGCTGTAGCACTCTAGTAGATAATCGGGACGTAACAATATAAAGCAGGAGCATTGAGCTCTTCACATCACCCTACAGACACCAACCCGTAGTCAGCCAGGGGAGCGGCATCAGTAATCATCTTGGGATACCGTACTCTCCGACTGTGCAGACCAATGGATATACGCTTACCGTTTTGGAATGTTACTTACCGACAGGCTTCTCTCAGCTGCACCATTCGAGTTTTGATCCAATATGTTACGAAATTAACTGATTATCGGATGAGTAGACCGTGACGGATCAACAGTAACAGCATGCATGATGCCTCCAGCCAGAGTGAGCTTTCCACACTATGAGGAGATTGAGTTTGAACTAGCAACCTAATCATCTTCTTACACCCTGTGGTGATGGCACTATAGCGATTACATCCATTGGCTTCGTACATTGGCTTCTTCATTGAATTGATCAATGCCTGTACCAATGCTGACCATATATACCAGGTGAGCGACATTACACGCCGCTTACGCCGATCACCCAGGCGATCTCCAAACAGTCTCTTATACCGCTCTCGAGTCTCCGCCGCAAATCTGGCTGCCTTCAAGCCTGGTCGTATCTCCATTCTCTCCCTCCTCCTCTTCATCGGCATCGCGCTCGTCCTGGCTCCTCCTCTCCGAGTCACGCAGAGAGTCTCAGCACTTTATAACCATCTCCTGAGTCTTGGTCGGCCTATCACTACTTCGACCGAGCCTAATACTGTAATGGCACCACGGCCGTTCAGAAGGCCTCCTCAAGATCCTCCTTTATTCACGGGCACACCGGAGTCAGTGGTTCGAGATACTACGAGCTTGATTGAGAGATCAAAGGCCTTGACCGACAAGATTGTTAGCGAGCTCAATCCACAGACGGCTTCCTTCCAGAATGTTATTCGGCCTGTAGCATACAATGATAACAATGACGGCCTCGAGGCAAACATTCTTACGTTCTATCAATCGGTCGCCGCCAGCAAAGCCTTACGAGATGCTTCTGAAAAGGCCCAAAATTTGCTCAAGGACTTTTCGGTCGAGTCGTCGATGCGGGAGGACATGTTCAAGCTTGTCGAGGCAATACATCAGAAAAAAGAAGATCTCCATCCTGAATCGAGGAAGTTGTTGGAGGAGTCATACAAAGACTACATCCGGAATGGAGTGGGGCTCCCAGTAGGCCCAAAGAGAGACAGATTCATGAAGATACAGAAAAGGCTCGGCCAATTGACGACGCAGTTCGATAGGAATCTTAGCGAGGAGAGTGGGGGTATCTGGTTTACACCGGCAGAGCTCGAGGGCGTTCCACGAGATGTTATGAAACAGTGGGCCAAAGGCGAGGGTGAAAATGCCGGGAGATTGAAGATGCCATTCACATATCCGAATCTTTTCCCGTTGATGAAAAACGCCGTTAAGGAAGCGACCAGGAAAAGCGCCTTTCTCGCGAACGAGAACAAAATGCCTCAAAATCTAGATATCTTCAGGGAGGTTATACTCTTGCGGGACGAGGCGGCCCGAATCCTGGGGTATCCCGATCATGCCGCCATCAAGATTGAAAATAAAATGGCCAAGAGCCCCAAAACAGTGGATGATTTCCTTGGCGGACTGAGACTGAAGCTCACCAAGCGCGGCGAGTCTGAAAGGGAAGCCCTGGCGGAGTTGAAGAAGCAAGACTCACAGTCACGCGGTGTAGATTTCGATGGGCACTACTTTCTTTGGGACCACCAATTCTACAACCGTCTCATGCTTGAAAGGGACTACAAAATTGACCAAGAGAAACTTGCCGAATACTTCCCTCTGACGACTACGCTTCGCGGTATGCTTGAAATATTTGAGCATCTACTTGGCCTTGTATTCATCGAGGTCACTGGTGAAGACCGCGCTGTTATCTCTCCTACTGGCAAAGGCGAAGACATAGTCTGGCATGAGGAGTGTTATATGTTCAGCGTCTGGAACAGGGAGGGTGAGGGTGACGAATTTGTCGGCTACCTATATCTAGATTTACACCCTCGCGACGAGAAGTACAAGCACGCGGCAAACTTCAATCTGCAATACGGCTTCATCAAGGAGGATGGTTCTCGCCGTTACCCAGCAACGTCACTGGTTTGTAACTTCTCCAGGGCCAAGCACCCAAAGCCCAGCCTCCTTAAGCACGAGGAATTGACTACTCTTTTCCACGAGCTTGGCCACGGGATCCATGATCTTGTTTCGAAGACGAAGTACTCAACCTTCCACGGTACAAATGTAGTGAGAGACTTTGTCGAAGCACCATCCCAGATGCTCGAAAACTGGTGTTGGACGCCTAAGCAGCTCAAATCATTGAGTCACCACTACAGTGCTCTCTCACCCGAATACGAAGCCGCATGGCAAGCAGAAGCCCCCAAGGATACACCATTACCAAGAGAAAAATTGTCAGACGAAGACATCGATAATCTGATCAAGACTCGCCATGTCAACGGCGCCCTATTCAATCTCAGACAACTCCACTTCGGCATATTCGACATGAAAATGTACGAGCCCAAAAGCCACGAGGAAGCGGAGGCGTTCAAAATCAGCGAGATTTACAACAAGCTCGAATACGATCTCCGGCATATCGATTCTCCAGCCCAATTGGGCCAGGGCTGGGATTGGGGAAATGGGCACTCGACTTTCGGCCACATTATAGCAGGTTACGATGCCGGATATTATGGATACCTTTACAGCCAAGTCTACAGCCTGGATATGTTTCACTCTGTCTTTGCCAAAGATCCGATGAACGCCACCGAAGGCCGGAGGTATAGACATATGGTGCTTGAGAAGGGAGGAAGCGTGGATGCGATAGAGATGCTTCGAGCGTTTTTGGGGAGGGAGCCGTCGAGTGCGGCGTTTTATAAAGAGCTGGGCATTGAGTGAGTATATATCGTGATTCAGGATGGGAAAAGAAATTTTGTGCGGAGCGATACGTTTTGTTAAAAAGCTTGGACATTGGGATCTCTTGGGCTTTCTATGGAGTCTGAAAGAGCTTTTTTGGGGCCACCACATGGCTTTTTTGGACAATTGCACATGACCGTATAGGCTTTCGCGTTTCGGGACTCGAGGCTTTTTGGGACTCGATGCTTTTTGGGACCAGAAGCTTTCTTGGGCTTGAGGCTTCTTGGGACTTGATGCTTTTAGTTTCTTGATATATGAACGGATGGCCAACAGAGAGAGCTCTGAAAAAATGGTCGGAGAGGAAGAGGAGGATGACCATCACAAGAACACAATCACGGGAAGAGAGACGGTGACAGAAAATGGAGGATACTATACTACATACCCCCCCCCCTCCACCACAGATCTAACCCTTCTGTGAGTGATTGAGGCGGCCTCTCGTATAAAAGAATCTGGGGTCCTGGGTCTCATGTCTGGGGTCTTGGACCTCAAAACCCCCACCCCCTTGCTTTCCAGCTTTCTCCATAAAGCTTCTGGAACATTGTTTTGGCTATAGCGCTGCAAGGAAAGGGCTTGGGAACGGTTTACTTCATAGATACTACCTTATATATCCATTCCCACGCAACCCTTTTTGTGAAATCCTGAATTAGAGCTTTGGGCGATGTTCAACTCGTTGGGTGAAAGGTCTTGACGGGATTAGTCAGGGAGTTGATGATTTGAAGAGTTGAGCTGAACCTCTTGGGGTGGGAGGGGGGGTTAGAGTGTTTCAGGTCGTTGGAAGGCCTGTGGCAAGTTGAGTGCGTATTGACAGCGTTGTGTTCGATGAGAAGACTGGAGGTATTGACGCGCCACTGCAGATGTGATGCTTTGCTTTTTGGGATCGGATACTGTACACCTAAGCACTGGGAGATCCCAGGGAAGCAGTGACATCGATAAGGAACTCGGTGAACTACCAGTCAAGCCTACCCACCTCAACCAGTCATGCCGAACAGCTCCACCCACACCAGCGCTTTTGCAAACCTAGACAGCAAAGCAGCAACCCCGCCCTAAGCCTCAGCCTCCACCTCCCCCGCTCCATTCCCCTGAACGACACCCCTCACCTCCCCTTCGCCAGCCCCGTCAACCTCCCCAACCCCCCCACCACCCACATTCCCCCCTTCCTTCTCCAACCGCAAATACTCCTCCCACTCAGGAAACAACTCCCCATCCCCCTCCCCCCCAGCAGGCGGAACCCCCAACATCCTCCCCACCTTCCCCTTCCCCCCCTTCTCCAACCCCAGCTTCCACCCCCCAACAACCTCCCGACATCGACTCGGCTTGTACGTCTGGGCGAACAGCACCGCTTCAGCCGTGCGATTTGTGCGCGTGAGGAGATCGATACACCCATCCAGATCGCCCAGCTGCCAGAGGCAGGAAAAGGCGATGTTGTGGCTACCTGCCGTCTCCGCTTGGGCGGTCAATTGCTTCAAGCCGTCGGCGTTGGCGGTGGCGGTGTGTAGTAGCAGGAGAGACCCGGTGTCGCGTGCGCGGGCGAAACACTCCTCCGCGAGCTGGAGGTCCCACCCGTTCATCGCGGCATCGCCGACGGTTTTCCAGCGGTGTTCAACGTCTGCTTTGCGGGCGATGTCTAGGGCGATGGGCAGATTGTGTAATGCGAGGGCGAGATCGAAGCGGTGGTCTGGGTCCGTGGCTACTTCCAGTGCGAGCTCCTTGTAACCTTGCCCCTCGAGGAACCGCGCGATTTTGTTTTTCTGGTCGTCTTGGATTTCCTCTAGGAGTTGCGCGGCTGTGTCCATATCCCCTCGCAGGACGAGGGTTTGGTATTCGACTACATTGAGGGAGAGGGCGTAGGAGGTGACGTTTACATCTTTGTCGGCGATGTAGGCTTTGCCATCACGGGGGAGGTAGCCGAGGAGGTACGTAGGCTGGTCGAAGTGGGAGACGGTGTAGGTTTGTTCGCCCACGAGGTAGTTGAGGCGGTTGGTGCTGTTGGTGTAGATGAAGCAATCGCCGACCCATTGGCCCGTACGCACGGATTCGTTGATGTCGGTCACGACTTCGAAGGCGGCTTCGACGCCATCTTCGTCAACTTGTCCGGCCGAGAGGGCGGTGAGGTAGTTTTCCCGGGAGAAGCGCAGGACGTAGAAGGTTTCATCGCAGGCAAGGGTGACGAGTTCACCGGATTCGGACCAGTAGACCTTGAAGGGATTAGATATGGTGATTGGAGGGATGGGAACGGTTGACTTACGCTCTTAGGGTCCACTTCTATCCTGCGTACCAAGGCTCCAGTTTCCCAGTCGAAGAGACCAATACCGCCTTGACCGCGTACACCGAGCAGAACACCACCACTGAGACCCTCGGCTTGGAACCCTACGTCGATTCCGCTACCTTTCTCCTTGAAATTGCTGAATATCTTGACGCTCATAGCCGATTCTCGTATCGCATAATCATTCGTCTTCGTGTTTACTCCCCAGGCGAAATCTTGAGCCGAGCCAAATGCCTTGTTTCTCCATGCCAGGGCCGTATAGATGATGTATTCTCCATCGCCACAGACTGAGACGAAACGTCCATTTGGAGAGTGCGTAAGTGTCTGTGGGTAAATTTCGCAATCGCCTAGTTCCTTGGACGGCAAGCTGATAGGAGTGCCGTCTTTGATAGTCGCATCCCCACCTTTGATGACGGCAGAGAGAATTTCGCTATGTCTTGCCCAGATTAGTTTACCAGCGTTGTCCATTGAGACTGCAGGCTCTTCTCGACCCATTTTCACCACAACAGCGCCGTCGTCGAAGCCAACAGCCACGCCTTGTTTCCCGCGCTGGTAGCTTACACACCATGCTCGCTCCAGACCATAAGTCAAAGATTGCTCTAAGCGATAGGTGTTTGCATGCCATATCTTGACAGTCCCATCTTCTGAACCGGAGATAATGATGGGTAGTTCTGGGTGGTAACAAGCAAAGGAAACGTTGCTCGTGTGCCCTTCGAGTGTTGCAATCAATGATTTTGTAGTATAGTCCCATACTTTGACGGTCTGATCGTCCGATGTGGTGAGTAGATACGGCTTGTCTGCTTGAGGGTAGTAGTCGACATGATTGACGCCTTTTGTCTCGTGTGCCTCCAACGTGTAATTTGCATGGCCGGAGCCAAAGCTCCAAATCTTCACGGTCCGATCTAAACAAGCAGATGCGAAGGTATTGGTGTCTTTTGGGTTTATTGCCATGCCCATGACATAGTGGCTGTGACCTTCGTACACCTGTACACATTTCCAGCCCTTGTCCCAATCCCAAAGCTTGATTGTCATATCATCGGAAGCGGTTAGAACGAAGGGTTGTGTGGGATGAACGACGATGGCACGAATATAGTCGGGATGAGCTTCGAAGGATGTGATTTTCTCGGAGGTATTGTAGTTGTAGACACGAACTTGGAAGTCATCTGAACCGCAGACGATCCAATTCTTGCGGGCAATAAAGCGTCCAGCTCGTACGGGGACATCTGTGAGCTCGAAGGTCTTGACAATTGCCTGGGTTTCGTATGACCATATGTAGACATGACCGCTGTAGAGTGTCGTCAAGATCCATGGCTCTGTGGGGTGAAAGTCAATGCCCTTGACCCTTTCGGACCGGGCAAAGAGCTGCCTCTGTATAATAAGCTTTCTATTAGCCATTGCACTGGAACAAGTGGCACAAAGCGTCTCCGTAAGTTGGCGTACCTTTACATCTAAGCGCATTTTCAGGATCGCTCATGCATGTAGGGGCTCTTTCTGCATTTGCCTGTCCCCAAGGCGACAAAGCTGTTTCGCTTAGCTGCTGTCCGCTGTAGAGAAAGATGAAGGAAGTAAGGGAGTGAAAAGAGATTTTGCTTGGACTAGAGATCTTGAATGCTATGCACGAAAGGAATGTTTAATCAGAGCTAATCGTCGGTACTTTAAGGTACCTACCTTAGGTAGTACTGGAATATCAAATATCTGACAGTCCGCTCATTGTCCACAAAAAATCACGGAGAAACATTTTTGCGGCTTTGAAAGCCATAATCGGCTAGCTCTATTGAGCAAAGGCCACTCTTTTGCATCCCTGAGCGTCATCCCAAGCCCGCCTCTACCCTTCACATGCATTATAGCTCAAGCCAACTGTTTTCACAGCTTGAGGACTCCGCAGACAAATCGCCTGGCAAATTCACCATGGCGCTCGCTACCAAATCTCAATCTCAAAAGCTGTTTGAGAAACTGAAAACAAAGCCTGCAAACAAGGTATGGTTCCATAGGACTGATATGGCTGTCGGCACTCACCATTGATAGGTATGCTTCGACTGCGGCACAAAAAATCCAACATGGTCTTCAGTACCACTCGGCATCTATCTGTGTCTCGACTGCTCGTCTAATCATCGTAATCTGGGAGTGCATATCTCATTTGTGAGATCTACAAATCTTGACCGTATGAGCATACGCAATCTGCAAGGGCCGATATGCTGATCACATGACGCTGTAGAATGGACGTGGGACCAGCTACGGATCATGAAAGTGGGGGGCAACGAATCTGCTACTAAATACTTCCAATCACACGGGGGAACCGCGGCTCTTGCAAGCAAGGACCCCAAAACAAAGTATACTTCGAATGCAGCTACGAAATACAAGGAGGAGCTAAAGACGAGAGCAGCCGCAGATGCTCGAGAGTGAGTGTCAATTCCGGAATACCTATATTACAATGGCTAAAAACCTGTAGATATCCAGAAGAAGTTGTGGTTAACGACCTCGCTTTGCCCACCCCTGCGGACGGCACTTCCACCCCTGAACAAGGCGACGACTTCTTTTCGTCGTGGGACAAACCAACAATCAAGCGCCCGAGCAACCCACCTTCAAGAACCCAGACGCCACCCGTGGTTAGCCGAACTGCGTCCCCATTCCTCAATCCGGGAGCACCAAATGGTAACGGACTCTCGCGATCCAAATCTCCTCTCAATGGCTCTGAAACGGATCCGGCATTGCGTGCTGTCCCATCCACGGTAGTCCGCAAGACTGGACCACTCGGGGGCCCTCGAAAAACAAATGTACTAGGGGGCAAAAAGACGCAAAAGCTTGGTGCCAAGAAACTCGGAGGGGCAGAAGTCGTCGACTTTGAAGCCGCGGAAAAAAAGGCAAAGGAGGAGGCGGAGCGTATTGAAAAGCTGGGGTACGACCCGGAAGCTGAGGAGGCTGAAGCACGGAAGACGGTGCGGTCTGCAAGCATCAGCGAAAAGACACAAATGGCTGCACCTACACCTCTCAATCCCGCCAAACCTGGCTTTGGCGCCTCGAAAGGCCATGAACGCACAAAGAGCGAAATGGAGCGCCTGGGTATGGGAATGGGTCGTTTGGGATTCGGACAGGTAGGTGGGAACAAATCCGCTACCTCCGCGCCCAAGAAGATGGGCTTTGGTTCTGTGGGCAGCAGGAATGTCGAAGAAGGTAAGCGTCATCCCACAGTACCCAATCTCCAGTCCCACCATTTTTGAGACTAATGCACTCCCAGACGAATCGGAGAAATACACCCGTGACAAATTCGGCACCCAGAAAGGCATCTCATCCGACGAATTCTTCGGCCGTAACAACTTCGACCCCTCTGCCGCATCTGACGCAAAGTCCCGCCTGCAGGGTTTCGAGGGCGCATCTTCTATTTCCAGTAACGCTTATTTCGGACGCCCCGAGGATGACATCCCTCAAGCGGATGAGTATGGCAATTATGGGGATTTGGAAGGTGCTGCGAGGGATTTTGTCAGGAAGTTTGGGGTTACGGCTGGGGACGATTTGGAGAATCTGACGAATGTTCTGGGGGAGGGGGCAAACAAATTGCAAGGTTAATCTCCTCATTCGGTGCTTGTGGAGTATGTTGCTGACATCATGGCGTGTAATAGGGGCTATACGGAGTTACTTGAACGGCTGAACACACCAAACATCCCCCTGGCCACACCTGCGTAACACTCCGGTACTATCTGCAAATACGCATCTCGGTGACCAAATGGCGTTGAAACAGTATCACGGAGAATGGCATGTGCTCAATCCGCAAGGCCGGCTTGCTCTCCTCTTCCGCCATGTGGTAACAGCTATTCACTCCTGCATGCATTGTGTGGCTTAGATTAAGATTGAATGAGAACGTTTCTAATATATTTCGCATCGACGCGGCATTTCCTACTGACCTCTTGATCCATGCGCATGTCAGAGCTGGACACAGGCTATCTCAATCTCCCATATCCCTTGCGTACGCAAGCATACACCAGAACAAATGAACTAACCTCCTTCCAGCGGTTTTCTGTTCTCTCGTCAAAATCTTGTCTTTCGTACGTGCGTTAAATGTTGTAATTCGATTGACTTGTTCAGGATTTTGCCATTGCGACCACAGACCTTCCGGCCGTGAAAGAGTGATTTCTCGTATCTTAGAATAGTCACTTCTTCTATCTCAAATCTTTCCAAGCAACAGCTACCGTTTCTCCCCTTGCCTTTGCTCATATCCCCAAGGCAAATATACTGCCGAAGCACCGAATGCACGGTGTTCTCACCAATCGAGGACGATAGGAAATAAGACAAGAAAGCCTAATGCGGACGAGCCGAAGGCCGGTTCTAATCTATTTTGGTGGGTCGAGGTACGTCGGCAAGCCTCACCCTTCGGTACGGACGTAGAAAGCCCCTTTCTTGTGGATTGGGGTGACTTTGGGTGAGGACTAGCTGAGGCAGGGTCCGTGCAGGCATGATATTGAAGCAGACATCCTCGGCCATGTTTTCAGTGAACAGCGATACCGTCCTAGCTCAATTCGGTAGACACCATTTGGTAGCGCTGTGTCACGTCGAATATCTATACAAAGCAGTGGTATACTCTGACTTTACCAGGAGGGGACAAAGAACAGGTCAAGAAGACATTTCAGTCAGAAGGTCCGCTTTACATCTCCAATCACATATCAGGCTGTTCATAGGTTGCTAGAGAGATTGGAGCCAACCGGCGACTTGTACATCCATGCTGTTAGATGACGATAGTCGATTTTGATGTCTGTTGTAGGCGTGAGTAACTGTGGATCTAGTTAAAGTCCACTTAATATTCATGTGGAGATGATGATGCAGTCGAGCTGTAAAAAAAGTCACCCTGTCGTGCTGGTATGAGTCTAGAGTATCCTAATTGCCGGACTTTTCGTCTTCCCTGGAAGATTTCGCCCTTCAACACTGCGACCAAAAAGATATCATGATCGATTATAACCACTAGCGTTAATAATTTTATACGCCATAATTCAAGGCTGGAAGTCAGAAACCGCTTAGATAGGTCTAGCGCCTGAACGCTTTTAGCGTCTAGTATTCAATATCTCAACTCAAACTAGATACATTGTTTTCTTATTTCATGGACAAGGTTCTCCAGCTACTCCGCACAATGGGCGTTCCGAAATTGACGGAGCTAAGAGCTGGTGTCGGTGTGAAAATTGTGCTCAAAGCTGACCAACGGACTGGCAGATTGACGACAGGTCAGATTTCAGAGATACTGACTCGCGGAGACCATCCTAGAGGTATCAAAGTCCGTCTAATCGACGGCAAAGTTGGACGGGTACAATCACTCTCAAATGCATCGGCAGGGGCCGTACTGGGTACCCCAAATCTACAAGCTCCAGCTGTGACAGCACCTCTCGCAACGAGCCAGTCTGAGCAGAAGAACAACGACTTTGGATTTTCAAGAGAAGGGAGATACGGATACGCAGCCGGCAAAGGAAGGAGAGCTGACTACCAGTTCCAAGGAGACTATAGAGACGAACCCTCCCCAGTGACCATGCATAGTCTAGAGGATTACATTAAACCCAGCCCAAAACCAAAACCTGCACAATCGAGCTTCACTACAAGCACTGAGGCAAATACAGCACAAGCGCAGCTAGAAACCGAATTTCCAAAGCTAGACTCGGCGTTGGTTGCTGCTATCCTAGCGGATCATGCATCGATGACTGAAGCTAGGAGTGTACTTCAAGCGCTGTCTTGAATGAGATAGCCTGGGTACTTTGAAGATTCTCATAAGCAGTATATGTATTGCCTTGCCCATTTGCCTATGGGAGGCCGTCTGGAGTCGGTTTGCCATATCCTGGACGGGTCGCGGCCCTCCTAATAATACGTGAAACCGCAGGAAGGCCGCTGAAGTTGCATGTCTTCTCTTCTAGATACCAAGCACGCTTCGCTAAGAGAGCAACTACATCACATGAGCACACAAAAATCCACAAGCCTATAGCAGTCAAGAAGATACATGCCAAGCTACCAGCGCTCATGCACTTACATCTCTCGATTTTTGAAGTTCACGCCGAACCCAAGAACTCCTTAATACGGCACCTCCTTCTCCATCACATATGAGACATTCTCCCTCCTGCCCCTCACGAACTCGACCGTGTAAGCCACTCCAGCCAGCAGCACAAGAATAGTCGCCGCCCACGTCATACCCTCGAACGTATTGCCTTTATACGCCTTAACATTGATATCCTTCCCAAACTCATTGATCACATCGCAGACCTTATTAATAACCGCCGTGGAAATCGCTGACGCGATCAGCAGCGCAAAAAAAGCAACCTACAAACCCTCCCCGTCAGCATTCACACCAGTCAACATCTCCAGTATGGGGGGGGAACATACCAACGCCACCATCAAATTCACCACAGCACTCAACCTTCCGCTCGCCCACACCCCTAGCAACGCCCCTACCAACGCCCCCCCAGCCGCCGCCGCTCCCACACAGTACAACACGAACATAACCTTCGTCGCCAACTCCACCGCGCGGATCCCATCCTGAATCGCGCTCGGCCACTTCAAATCCGAAATATTCAAGCCCGGCTTCAACTCATTCTGGATCACGGCCGCGGGATCGAAGTGGAAGAAGGAGGTGTGGTTCGAACAAAACGTGACATTCTTTGACGGATCGGCGGTCAAGTTCGCAATGGGGCCGGGCGTGTAGTACCCCTCGCAGTAATTGAGCAAGTGCCCCGAGTAGAAGTCGTGGATGCGGAGAGACTTGGCGAGGGCGGAGGCGACGTCGTTGAGCGAGGATTGGATGTCTTTTTCTATGGATTGGAGGAATTTCGAGGTGGGTTTGCTGGTGTTGAGTGTGTTTTGCCCCAGGAGGGATGTGTTCACCTGGCTGCTTTGTTAGCTTGGGGTGGTTTTGAGGAGTTGGGGGAGAGGGGGGGGGAAGGGGTACGGTTAACATGTCGGCGCCTTCGAGGTAATTTTTACTGGACCCGGCGAAGATGCAGAGCATGGTTAGGATAAAGGCGGCGAGGGTGAAGAGGAGGGGGATTAAGCCTGAGAGACGCATGGTGCTGGTGTGGACTGCGCTGCAGTGGTTGAAACTGGGGAAGTGGATGATGGAGCGACGTGAGATATTGGAATGCAAATGCGTTGGGGAGCGCACGATGATATGCCAAATGATTGTTTGCTCGGGCTGGACAGTGGGGTTTGTATAGATCGTGAAAGAGGTTGTGCGGGGTGAGAAGATGATAATGAAAAACCCGCACTCGACAATCAAAGGATCCATTCTCTCCGTTCATTCGAGCTAACAATGCTAACAATGGCCCGGTTGCACAAGGAATGCGACACCAGGCAACCCGAACCCTGAGACCCGTGCTCGCGACCAATAATGCGTTCCGTTCTCACTGAAACCTTTTCAAACAATAGTATCGCGAGCAAGTTTTCGTTTCACGATGCCCTGGTTTTGGAGAGTGAGCCTGCAGAGCTAGGCTGTGGCTCTCGACGGCTGCTGGGGATTAAGGTTTTGATAGCGCTGGGTTAGCGCTGGGGTTATTAATGGCAGCTTGACCGCTCCAGGGACCGCGATTCCTATGGATAGAAGGCTAAGGGCGCTTCGGAACTGTTGGAGGACGTTGTTTATTCTTGGTTTGCTGACGTAAGGGTGAAAGTCTGATAGGCTATTGCTGAGTTGGGTGGAGCGCTGGGAATGGAGCCTGGTCGTGCAACTGTTGTTAGTGTGCGTTCGGGAACAGTTTCGAGCTGAATATTCCACTCGGAAGAGAACCCTTACCCGTTCGACTTGCTGAATGAGTCAACAGTAGTTCATGCTCCAGTCTCTGAAAGTCTAGCCGGTCTGTCATGGAAGGGTCGGCCTTGACCGTTCTTTTATCATTGGCAAGATCCATGACACTTCCGTCGCAGGTGGTGAGATCGTGGGCCACAGCATGTCTGCAACATCTCGGGCTTCCTTTCACTTCCATTTGACCCCTAGCATTCGCAAACCGCTACTTTTCTTCTCCTCGGTCTTCTCTCCATTCTCGAGGTAATGTTTTGGATAGCCTAGACAGCTTAAGCTTCTGAAGTGATCAGGGATACCTGCGGATTGCATACCGGGAACATCGAGCACAAAGTATCGATACTCGTAGTCTGACTCGCCGGGCCTTTTGACCATATACAAAGACACGACTCCCTTGCTCACGGAGCCTTCAACATTGAAATGCATCTTGAAATGTTCTGCTCCACTCTGATCGGTGCGCGTGCTGGATGCTATTGGCCTTGCCTTCGCCCATTTGTTCGCTGTAGGTTCCCCAAAGGCACTGATTGACTTGCCTGACCCAAGTAGCTCCAAGCTCCGTGCGTCAGCTCGCACGCGATCAACAGCCCGATTGAAATGTCGAGTCTTGCTATCGGTCGCGAACACTTCTTTATATAGGAAATAAATCACAAGCCCCTATCTTGCATAAGCTTGATACAGAAATCTGTGGATGCAAAGACATACGGTTCCGACAAAGCCAGCCAGGACCACTCCGAAATTGAAGCTCTGCTGGGCAGTCCTCGCCACTTTCTCTCCTGTCCTCAAATCTTGCCATGGCACTCTCCCATCATCGTTCACCACAGTGACTGCCTTTCTTGAAGGGTTCGATGACGATCCTAAGCTGTTAGATGTAGCGTAGCCTTTCGAGCTTGCTAGGAGTGGATGGCGGATAGGCTGGGTTGGCAAAAGCCGCCGACGAAGTAAATGTGTGGGACGTATACACCGACCAGACCGACCATGAGAGGCTCCCTTGACGGCTAGAGCTCGACAAGAAGTGTTGTGATACATTGGGAAATGCCATTTGAGTCCCTGCCATGACTGCTCACAAGAGGGGCATTTCGTTCCCGAACGTGCTGACTAAACCAAACTATTTTCCGAACAACGTGCTTCGCGTTGCGGCCATCACACGGCCTGGATGCGTTCTTCCCTTCAGAGGGGTTCAACTTTGGTGTCATGCTCTCATTACGGTGAAGAGCTTAATGGTTCTAAGGTCATTGAGCCTTAGCCCGGCTTTTGAATTGGCACGTTACCACTTGGCCTGTTGCTGGCATTCAAGCCTCTTTCTCTGTTTTCGCTTTCTCTCCTCTGTCATTGTTCTACTTTGCTCCCTACGACGTTGAGATACCTGTTCTGTTCCACCTTGGTATTCAAATCCCTTCCATTTGAGCCCGGTATCCAGCAGGGTTTGTCGAAATGGATTCCGGGTTTTTCGAGTTCTCTTCCTCACTCAAATCATCACCTCTTTGCTCGCGAGTTAATTTCAAATTCCAAGAGCTGAACTTGAAAGACCTCAGACCACGCATTTGCAACCTGTGTTGAAGGAACACACTTTTGAATCTCTTACTTCCTTCAAGATGAAACTATATCTCTCGTTATGTACCTATACCGTGCCTCTGCCGAAGGAAATCCGACTCTGACACCATCTGCTGTTGTTCAAAAGTGTCACCCTCAAGAAAAGAATATGAATAATACCACGCAGCTTCCCCAGATTCCTGCGAACACATCACACGCGCTCATCAGCCTATCAACTCCGCCTCAACTTCGCCCCCCACCCATCATGAGGACAGCAAGATCTGCACGATGGGCATGTCTGGCAAGTCGGGCATGTTGGACCCTTGGGTATCATCGCGACCGGCACAACCTGCGTTCCTGGTACTGGGACGGCATCCCCCGCATTGGCAACATAGCTCCTGACCGTGAACTCCAAGTCCGATCCTGCCCCTCCGAAAGTGTTTCCAACCACGTTGATATCCGAGCATGCGCCCCAAGTACTCTTTGCCACAACCCTTATACCCTGGCAATTAGGTTCCGAGTACAGGTTCACACACCAGTTGTGAGCCTCCACAGCAACACCCTTGGTATCGTGGCCGTTCCATGAGCCAGGGACTTCCTGGCATGTATTGTAGCCGTGCAAGTTGGGATCCCAGACGTCTTTATTGTCAATATTGTCTTTGCAGTCGGCTTGGTTGCAGGAGCGCATGAAGTAGCCCGTTGGTGGCCTTACGGGGCCGTCGGCGAAGGTGGAGGTGGTGAGTGCAAGGAGCCCGAGGGCGAGGCTAGTGGGGAAGAGCGGCTTGATAAATGAGATGTACATGCTGATGACTCTACGAGTCTGTCCTTCACTCTATTCGAAGATTTGGTGTGACGAGAGGAGCTTTTGTGAAAAAATGGCTGGTGTTTTTCCTTGAGCGATGGGTTGGCACAAAAGAATGATGCGAGTAGAGATTGGTTGATCGGTGAGTCTTTCCGTTTCCAATTGAAATACGAGTCTGTGTCTCGATCAAGCAGCAATAACTATGCTCAGGGTATTTTGACCTAGTCCAAAGATCAAAATCTGAGGTCGAGGATACTCCCTCTGATTTGCGGATAAAAGGGAGATTTTCAAAAACCGAACGACATTCCTCAGTCGCGGGAACCCTTTTTAATAGGCATCGTTCCCAAATCTAACTTGGTATGCACGACACCAGGTCTGCCTGCACCCTGGTCATCCTGGCAAAGCCAGCTAGCGCAATAGAAAGGGCTTGCTCTAGTGACGCAAGACTGACTCGAAAACCATTGAAGCATTGCGCAATTAAAGTTATCGTCGCGTGGAGCAGACTTAGATTATTACTACTTTTTAATACTTGTTGGGTCCTCAAGTCGATTTCGCCTCGCACCAACACGATTCCATTCAGCAGTGTCCAGACCCTCTTCCAAGACTTTTAGGGCCATGCATTACTGACGCTGTTATATTAAACTTATTAGAGTATTGCTTATCGCGGAAAAGAATTACCTTTACTCCTTGCGAGCGAGTTGGTTGAGATGCTTTCTGGCAGATTCGAAGACTGTGTATAATCAGCCTCATCTTGGCTAACGAAACGACTCAAGAGATAAGGAGCATGGTTGGAGGAGTATAGATCAAGTTTTGATTTATTGACATCTAGCAGCGTCTCGGTCGCTGGGGCTCGGAAGCAAGAATTTTGTACCACCGGCTAGTTTGTATACCAGATCTCAGCGACATTTGCCTCACTCAAACCCATCACAAAGCGCAGCGAAGCGACAAGACCATTTTTTCTACAATGGCTTCACAGCAACACAATCTTAGTACTTCCAGTCCCTGTTTCTTCTCCGAATGCTCCTGCACTTGCCGGTCAGAAGAGGCACTGCTGGAAGACAAGAGTCAATATCCGCACTGGCGGCGCGAAGAAAGACCAGCAAGAAATTTCTACCGTCTGCATGTCTGTCTCGTTTTGTTCTACACAATCCTATTCAGTGTCGCAGTAAAAAAGTATAAATCATGCAGCACAACATGCGACGCGATACTACCATACCGTAAGCTTTCTTTCCGGCACTGCGAGATCGGCATCCTTGCTTACGGTATGCAAAAGCTGCAATCAAAGGTTTCGACCACTTCAAGGACAAGATGTTTGAGCCTGGGGGCATATTTATCGGTCAACCGAGTAACGAGCTTGATATCGCTTGGAACGACTTATTGGAAAGTACGTTCAGACCCGGCACACCCTCGCTTCTCCTTCACAGAAGTGGAGGAGCGCTGATCTCAACTCACGGTCCAGGTTTCTACATCCACCTGCCCACAACCGACACCGAGACCTTCAAACCCGACGAGGACGTCAGGATGCCGAACGGGAAGGATTATACCGCCACACTCAGCGCCTATCACGAGCTGCATTGTCTAGTATGCCCCCTCCCCAATCCACACCCAGACACAAATGCAGACAACTCACCTGCAACCCCACCAGAAATACCTCTACCACTCCCTCTTCCCCACCTACTACTCCCCCAACGCCACAGCCGACCAGACCCAGGAATACTTGAACCACAACAGT
>JAABUQ010003495.1_pt1 | contig 28709 bp, 28 predicted proteins | sample 5560001 | NCBI WGS metagenome assembly JAABUQ01 (sample SAMN10711888, study PRJNA513371) | rock metagenome | isolation source: Antarctica rocks | place: Antarctica: Victoria Land, Finger Mt nord | collected 2015-12-18 | reverse complement strand
GATGGATTGGTGGAACTAAAATGGTTTGAGGATTTTATCAGCCTATCCAAAACGGGGAGCTTCTCGCGGTCTGCCGAGCAGCGGAACGTGACGCAACCCGCGTTCAGCCGGCGTATTCGCGCGCTAGAGGTCTGGCTCGGCGTCGAGCTGATTGACCGATCGACCTATCCAACCACCCTGACGGCGGCCGGCAGGACCTTTCGTGCCACTGCAGAAGAAGCTCTGTTCTTGATCGGGCGACAACGGGACGATTTTCGACTGGCGCGTAGCCGTGAGGAAGCCGCACTGAGCTTCGCGGCCCTGCACACAATTGCGCTCACGTTTTTTCCGGCATGGTTGCGCGGCGTAGAGCGGGGCCTGGGTGCGATGACAACACGAATGATAGCCGGAGATCTTCACGACTGTCTTGAGGCTCTACACGCAGGTAACTGCGACTTCCTGCTTTGCTACGCGCACGAGGCAGTTCAGACCATGGCCGATCCAGCTCGTTTTCCTTCTGTGCTGCTTGCGCGCGACTACTTGGTGCCCGTCGCTAGCCCCGGCTGCGACTTAGTTCCATTTCCAGGCACGCCGAGCAATCCTAAACGCTTGCTTGCCTATTCGGCCGATAGTTTCCTCGGCCGCATCGTCGAGCACATTTTACGCGGCGATTCAGCGCACGTCTTCGAGACTTGCTATGAAAACTCAATGGCCGAAGCGCTCAGGGCGATGGCTCTGCAGGGCCACGGCACAGCCTGGCTGCCGATCAGCACAGTGCAGCAGGACTTGCGGGATGGACGACTTGAACGCGTTGCAGGGCCCGATTGGGAATTAGAGATGGAGATACGCCTTTATCGCTCCGTTGGCAGGTTGCGCCCAGTTGCCGCCGCAGTGTGGGAGCACGCATCCGAGAGCGCCAACGCTGGCACGGGTAGACTGGCCATATCCAAGGCAGGTCGTCTGATGCAGGAATGACTGCGATCTCAATCTATGCCGTTTCGACATAACCAATATCAAAACGGCATTGGTAGACGTAGGCGGTTCCGGCCAGACTGCACCAACAGCAGAGGATGTTCGATGTCTTCTGGTTCTAATAGTGTGTCGTTACAAGTGTGGTGAAGATATGCTTGGTGTATTGGGAGGAATGGGCCCCTTAGCTACTGTCGACTTTCTCGACAAGCTTGTCCGGCAGACGCGCGCTGCACGCGATCAGGACCATATCCCGATGATTGTAGCATCGGTTCCGCAGATACCGGACAGGTCGGATGCGCTGCTCCGGGGCGGCGCCAGCCCGTTGCCGGCGATGCTGGATGGCATCGACTGCCTTACCACCGCGGGCGCTGACCTGATTGCCATTCCCTGCAACACCGCACACGCCTGGTACGAGGAGATTGCCGCACGTGCCGGGGTGCCGGTACTGCACATCGTGCAGGCGGTGCTGGACGAGTTGCAGGAGCGCGGCCTGTCCGGCAGCGTCGTCGGCCTGCTCGCGACGACTGGCACGGTGCAGGCCGGCATCTACCAGGCGACGCTGCGCAAGGCAGGGCTCGAGTGCCGTGTTCCTCCCGACGACGCCCGGGTGATGACCGGCATCCGGGCCGTGAAGGCCGGCGAGCTCGCGCTGGCACGCGACTTGTTTGCCAGGCTGGTGCGCGAGCTGCTGGCGGACGGATGCGATGTCGTCGTGCTCGGCTGCACGGAAATCCCCGTGGTGCTGGATGGCATTGCGGACCTCGCCGCGTACACCGTGGACGCGAGCGCCGCCCTGGCGCGGGCCGCTATCCACCAGAGCGGTGCGTCCACGCAGCAGCTGGCGAGGCAGGAATGACCTGCCGCACAACAGGAGAGCGACCATGACGAGTCTCACGCCTGTCCGACGTACGCCATCCACGCTGCCCTACCAGATGGTTGGCGGCTTGCTGCTCGGGCTGGCGGTCGGACTGCTGTTTCCGGGCTTCGGCATCAGGCTCCAGTGGGTCGGCACGGCATTCATCCAGGCCGTGCAGATGATCGTCATCCCGATCGTCTTCTCGGCGGTGACTCTGGGCATCTGCCGGATGGGCTCGGACATCCGCAAACTGGGACGGATCGCCCTCTTCTCGTTCGGCTGGTTCTACCTCGCGACGCTGATCGCCATCTTGGTGGCGCTGGCGCTCAACGGCGTGTTCCATCCGGGCAGCGGGGCCGGGGTCGTCGCCACCGGCAAGGTGCCGCCGAACCTTGCCCTTTCGGTGGACTGGACGAAATACTTCCTCGACCTGATCCCGGGCAACGTGCTTGCGGCGATGGCGGCGCAGAAAGTCCTGCCAACGCTGGTGTTCTCCGCGCTGTTCGGCGTGGCGCTCGCAACGATGGGTGAGCAGGCGCGACCCATCGTCACGCTGCTAGAAACCGTGCTGCAGGCGATGTTTCGCATCACAAACTGGATCGTCTCGACAGCGCCGCTGGCCATTTTCGCGATCATGGCCTGGCTGTTCGCATCGCAGGGATCGGCCACGATCCTGGCCCTCGGCAAGCTGATCGCGACGATGTACCTCGCCCTTGCCATCCTGGTGATCATCTTCATGGCGATCATGGTGGCGCTCGGTGAGCGGCCGATCGCGGTGACCCGGCAGATGATGGGCCCCGTGATGCTCGCCTTCTCCACCCGCTCATCCGAGGTCGCCTTGCCGCTGCACTTCGAGAAGCTGGAAGAGATGGGCGTCTCTCCCCGCATCGTCTCGATTGTGCTGCCGCTCGGCTACAGCTTCAACCTGGACGGCAGCGCGCTCTACATCACGCTCGCGACCACCTTCCTGGCCGAGGCATACCACATCACCCTCACCTGGTCGGCGCTGCTGACGATCCTGGGCACGACCCTGATCGCCAGCAAGGGCGTGGCAAACGTGCCAGCCGGCGGCCTGGTTGCCCTGGCCACCGTGCTCACCTCGGTCGGCCTGCCGGTGGAGGCGATCACAATCATCGCCGGCGTCGACGCCTTCATGGACATGGGTCGCACGGCGGTGAACGTGTTCGGCAACACTGCGGCCGTGTTGCTGATGTGCAGGATCGGCGGCATTCACGACGAGGGGCAGGGAAATGCCGTTCCCCTCACTGAAGACAGCGTGTCACGGCACGTGTCCCCGGGCGCAGCATGGACGCCGACCGGTTAGGTCGCTGCGCATCGACCCGGACGACCTCGGGACTGACCTCGCAGCCTTGGTCATGCGGGTAGGCACCAGCAACATAATGTCCGTCGCTTTAGTGAGGTGAGACAGACTATGACAAACACGATCGCGCCGGAACAACCAGATGCCGGTCTGCTCAAGTTGGCCAGGACTCAGCTTGTCGAGCTGTCCGGCATCGCGACACGGACCGAGCACGATCTGCTCGGCGGATCGGAGATCCCGGTCGAGGCGTACTGGGGCGTGCACACCAAGCGGGCAGTGGAGAACTTCCCCATCACCGGGATGCCGGTCGGCCATTTCCCCGACTTCGTCCGCGCCCTGGCGATGGTCAAGCAGGCGGCGGCACGGGCGAACCATCGCCTTGGACACCTTCCGGCCAGCAAGGCCGAGGCGATCGAACGTGCCTGCGCGCTGGTCGTGGAGGAGGGGCGCTGCCACGACCAGTTCGTGGTCGACGCGGTGCAGGGCGGCGCCGGCACGTCGACCAACATGAACACCAACGAGGTCGTGGCCAATCTCGCGCTGGAGCTAATGGGCCGGCCCCGTGGCGACTACGCCGCCCTGCATCCGAACGACGATGTCAACATGGCGCAGTCGACCAATGACGCCTACCCGACAGCGCTGCGGCTGGCCGTGATCCTGGCCACCGAGCCGCTGGTGGCTGCACTCAACGAGCTTGCCTTCGCGTTCAAGACGAAGGCTGTCGAGTTCGCCGACGTGCTCAAGATCGGCCGCACCCAGCTGCAGGACGCGGTGCCGATGACGCTGGGACAGGAGTTCGACGCTTTCAATGCGACGCTGAAGGAGGACGTGGCCCGGCTTCGCGAGACCTCGGCGCTATTCCGCGAGGTGAACCTGGGGGCGACCGCGATCGGCACCGGCATCAACGCCGACCCGCGCTATGCCTCGCTTGCGGTGGAGGAGCTGGCCCGCATCTCGCGTCAGCCGATGGTGCTGGCGTCGAACCTGATCGAGGCCACCTCCGACATGGGCGCCTTCGTGCTGTTCTCGGGCATGCTGAAGCGGGTAGCGGTCAAGCTGTCGAAGATCTGCAACGACCTGCGCCTGCTGTCGAGCGGCCCGCGCGCCGGGTTGGGCGAGATCAGGCTGCCGACGGTGCAGGCGGGATCGTCGATCATGCCGGGCAAGGTCAATCCGGTGATCCCCGAGGTGGTGAACCAGGTGGCCTTCCTTGTGATCGGCCACGACCTCACCGTGACGATGTGCGCCGAGGGCGGCCAGCTGCAGCTCAACGCGTTCGAGCCGACGATCGGCTACTGCACGCTGTCCTCGCTGCAGATGCTCGCCTCGGCGATCGACACCCTAACGCGACGATGCGTCGCCGGGATCGAGGCGGACCGCGAGCACTGCCGCCAAGGCGTTGAGAACAGCATCGGCCTGGTGACGGCGCTCGGGCCGGCGCTGGGCTACGAGGCCTGCTCGCACGTCGCGAAACGCGCCCTGGCGGAGAACCGCCGAGTCGCGGACATCGTGCTCGAGGAAGGACTGCTGGATGTCGAGCAGATCGACCGCCTGCTGCAGCTCGAGGCGATGACGAGGCCGTCGCGTCCCGCCCGGTTCGCCACCCTGGCCGACGCGGTGACCGGCGCACCCGAGCCGGGCAGGACTCTCGACGACGTGGCGAGCCTCTGAGCATCCGCCGGCCGCGTCGGCGGCCGGCGGATGCAGGCGGGCATCCGCAGGGGCTGGGCCGGCGTCCGCGGGGTCGAGGCTGGCGTGAGCAAGGTCCGGGCCGGCGTCGCTTACGGCGAGCCCGACATCAGCCCGAGCGCCATGGCGCGCTCGCCGGCATCCTCTAGCGCGCGTGCGGTCCTGGCGCGAGACAGCAGGCCGTTCAGTCGCCGCGGCCCCAGGGGTCTACCGTACTGCCGGGCCTCGGCCTCGCGCCCGGCCAGCGCGAACACCAGCACGGCGTTGGCGTCCTGGCGCGGGTCGGGCAGCGGCGATGCGACGGCCGCCCTGATCTCGGACAGCGCCGCGTCCAGGTCGCCGCCGATCGCCAGCGAGAGCGCCAAGTTGCCGTGCAGGGCGGGGTCGGCCGGCGACTGCACCAGGGCGAGGCGGTAGGCGGCCTGTGCCTGCTGCGGACGGCCGGTCTGGTCGAGCGCCACCCCGTAGTTGCGCAGCACCTGCGGGTTGCGCGAGCCCTCCGCCAGCAACTGCAGGATCGGCAGAGCCTCCCCGGGCCGGCGCAGCGACAGCAGGGCGACGGCGAGGCCCTGCCGCGCGCGGGCGCTGTCAGGCTCCACTACCAACGCCGCGCGGAACGCCTGCTCCGCCCGGTCGGCGTCGTGCATCTCGTTCAGCAGCGCGCCCATGTGCTCGAAGGCCTCGACATCGCGCGGATCCTGGCCCAGGGCCGAGCGGTAGAAGCCGAGCGCGCCGTCGGTATCGCCGGCGCGGCGCGTGTCGTCGCCGAGCCTGACCAGCGCCGCCGGGCCGCGGGGCTGGGGCTGCGCTGCCACCGGGGTGCCGGCACCCGGCGCAGCGCAGCCCCCGGCCAGGACGATCGCGATGCTGGCGACGGCCGGCAGGACGGCTCGTGGCGCAGAGGGCGGCACCGGAACGCGCTCGCGGTCCCGGGGTGCTCCACGCGATGCCCGGCCTGCTCCGTACGATGCTTGGCTTACTCTGTAGGACGCTTGGCGTGCTCCGCACGACGCGTCGCCGGTGACGGCCCAGAGAATGCGCATGCTCACCACGATGTCGTGTCCCTCGGTCCGGCACTGTCCGTGGCTGCGGCGTGGCGCAGTCCCCTACCGTCCGGACGGCAGGGGACAGTGTATACGCCGGCGTCGATCCGAGTGTTACCCCCGGACCGTGCCCGCGTCGTGGTCTTGCGGTCCGCCCCGGCAGTCTTGAGGCCTGCCGCGGGTTGGTGGACGTGTGGCGCGGCCGGGTCCAGCCGGTTCAGAGCGACTGGCTGGCCGCGGTGCCGCGGAAGACGTGGACCTCATTCGCGGCGGGGGCCTTCTGCAGCAGGGCGGCCAGGGTCTGGTCGATGAGCGACAGGTAGCGTGGCGGTCCCATCGCCAGCGCCAGGCCGTTCTCGGTAGTGTGGATCGGCCAGCGCTGGTCCGCGATGCCCAGCTGCTCCATCGTGCGCCACAGCAGTTCTGAGTCGACCCCGGCCAGCGTCAGGAGTTTGGAGGTGGCCTCGCTGTAGGCGGAGACGTACACGGTCTCGCCGTCGTAGTACCACTGGAAGCCGAACATCACGGCCAGCCTGTCCAGCAGCATGGCGGGCGGCCCCGGCGGCAGCCTGCCGTGGATGCGGCCATGCACGGCGGCGCTGACGCTGACCCGGAACCCGGCCTGGCTGCCCAGCTCGGTCAGCACCTCGGCGAGATCCTGGTCGACGACACTCAGCATCACGGTCTGGTCCGGGCGAGGCAAGGCGGCCGCCGTAGCAGGACGAGCCGGGCCGCCCGCGGCGAGCGCGCATGCGACGAACATCCAGCGCAATGGTGCCAGCCGAACTGGTGTCATGGATCAACTCTCGTCCTGGTCAGAACATAGCTACGGTTCGCGCGGCAGCCACGCCACCGGGTTGCCGCCGGCCTGCAGCGTGCGGCGCCCACCCTGCGTGCGGCCAGGCGCGGCTGCCCGGCCTGCAGCCGGGATGCGCTGGGCCGGCAACCATCGGGCGACGGTGAGACGGCCAGACCTCGGCAGCGGAAGCCGATGCGGCGCCAACCCCACAAGACTCCGGTTGCGGTTGCTCCTCGGCGGAATCAAATAATTTTGAGCATCGGGTTGACGTACCGGGTAAAATTTTCATAAAACACACTTATAACAGCGACGCAGTGAGTCCGAAGTCCAGAGTGACCTGTGTTTGGGCTGCTGGCTCGAAATTCTCTTCCGGGCACATCTGTTGCTCCGAGTATTGCCGCTTGTGCCCGAAGACCGCCAATCTGGTATGGAGCTAATCCATGGCATCATCTCAAGGCACGCCATCCTGCCCCTGGTGGGCGGAGATCACCATGGGGGCGAACGCGGGCGCAATCGTCTCCCTGGCCGACGGAACGCACGGCTTCGGCCGGCATTGGGACAACGACGTCGTGCTTGCAGATGATGCGGTTGCCGACCGCCATGCCGTGGTCGAGATCGCCGGCCGGTGTGCGGTCCTGGTTCCGCTGGTGCCCGGCACGCAGCTCGCGAACCGCGCGCTAGACGCCGGCAAGGCGCGACCGCTGCGCGACGGCGCCGATCTGGTGCTGGGCGACACCCGGCTTCGGTTCCATGGGCCCCAGGGGGGCTGGCGAGACCGGGCCAGAATGCACCTGCCATGGGCGGGCTTGGCCGCGGCCTGCGTCGTTGCCACCCTGTCCCTGGTCCCGCTACATCTGAGCGCCACGACCACGCCGCAGCTGGGCGACCGGGCCAGTGTCGCGCAACGGACGGCATCGGGCCAAGCCGATTCCCGCGACACTCTGCCCCTGCATGAAGCGGCCGGACGCGACGCCACCCGGCGCGAGACCGGCGCCAAGCGGGTGGCGCTCGCCAGGGCGCTGACGCTGCTGCAGGGCCGCCTGGCTGACGCCAGGCTGGACGGGCTGGTCGAGGTGGCGGGCGCCGAGGGTGCCGTGCTGGCGACCGGCGCGCTGAAACCGGCAGACCGCGACCGGTGGCTCGCGATCCAGATGTGGTTCGACAGCGCCGTCCAGGACCACGTGACGCTGGTCGACAAAGTGGGCAACGCCCAGGTCGAGGACGTGCCGCGCCTCGACATCCGCGCCGTGTCGATGGGTGCCGTGCCGTTTGTCATCACTGGCTCCGGCGATCGCTATGCCGAGGGCGCCATCCTGGCCGGCGGCTGGACGATCGGCCGCATCGCTGCCGAGCGGGTCACCCTGCTCAACGGCTCGCGCAGCCTAGACATCACGCTCTAGGCTGTGCCGCCAGTCTCTGGCGGTGTAGCAGGGCCCGCTACGACGAAGGATGCCGTGGTGACGGGACTGCGATTTTCTGGTGCGAGGCCCAGGTCCGGGCCGGTTCGGTGGCGCGTGCTGCGTCTCGTCGCGACAAGCGGCTTCGTTGTCCTGAGGCTGGTGCTGCTGGGGGCGGGTGCCGTTGCCCAGGAGGGTCCGGCGCAGGCGGAGCGCCAGAGGCCGGGCTTGGTCGGCCTGCATGTCGGCGAGGGCCGCATGCTGCGACTGGACCATGCCGCGGCCAACGTGATGCTCGGCGACACCAGCGTCGCGGACATCCAGGTGGTGACGCCGACCTCGCTCTACGTCTACGGCCGCAAGCCTGGGCAGACCACGCTGACGGCGACGGACAGCGCCAGCGGGCTGTCGGCGCAGCTGGTCCTGCGGGTCGATCGCAGCGGCGCCGCGGCCGCGGCCTCGCTGCTGCCGGACCGTTCGGTGTCGGTGGGCTTCGAGGGCAACCGCATGGTGGTCCGCGGCGCGGTCCGCGACCTCGGCCAGGCTCTAGACACAGAGTCGGCCGCGCACTCGTTCAGCCCCAGCACGCAGCCGCCGCTCGACCGCACGCGGCTTGCGGGCGCGCAGCAGGTGACGCTGCGGGTGCGCATTGCCGAGGTGTCGCGCACAGACCTGCGTCAGCTTGGCATCAACCTGAACATCCTGGCCAACCCGGGCAGCTTCGCCTTCGGGCTGATGACCGGCAGCTTCGTCGGCACGACCGCCGCGGCGGGGACGACCATGGCGCTCAGCGCGCTGAGCACGGCGACGAACAGCTTCGGCAACGCCAGCATCGGCGTCACGTCGAGCCGGATTACCGGCGAGGCACTGGTGAGCGCGCTGCAGAGCGAGGGTCTGCTGACGATGCTGGCCGAGCCAAACCTGATGGCCATCTCGGGCGAGACCGCGAGCTTCCTGGCCGGCGGCGAGGTTCCGATCCCGGTGCCGCAGGCGCTCGGCGTGACCACGATCCAGTACAAGCAGTATGGCGTTCAGCTGAACTTCACGCCCACGCTACTGCCGGCGAATCGCATCGCCATGCGCGTCTCGCCCGAGGTCAGCGAGCTCAGCACCGCCAACGCCGTGAGCATCGCGGGCGTCACGGTGCCCGCCTTCATTGATCGCAGGGCCGACACCAGCGTGGAGATGGCCAGCGGCGAGACGCTGGCGATCGCCGGCCTGTTCCAGCGCAACGTGCAGAACAATATCAGCAAGTTCCCATTCCTCGCAGACGTGCCGGTGCTGGGCGCGCTGTTCCGCTCGGTCAGCTACCAGAAGGCGGAGACGGAGCTGATCATCCTGGTTACCCCCTATTTGACGCAGCCGGTCACAGCGCAGAACGCCTTTCCCCTGCCCACCGAGCCGCCGGCCTATGCGAGACTGCCGGGCGCGCGGCCAGCCGGCCCGCAGAACGGTGGGTTTGTGGTCAATTGAAGCCGATTTGCGCGCGTATTGGTCGCACCATCGGCCCCACCTTGGGGATCCTGTCGTGGACGGCGCTCCTGCTCTGCACCGCGGGCTGCCAGCCCCCGGACAGCGTCCCGACGTCGTACTACCATATCGAGGAGGCGCCGCCGCCCATCGTGCTGGCCTTCCCGGCGTCGGGGGTAACGCCGCTGCACGGTGCGGCCCTGCTGCAGCCTCTCGTGGACGGCCTCCCCGAGCGGGCGCAGGTGGTGATCCAGGCGCAGGGTCCGCTTGCCGTGGCCCGTGCGCATGCCGTGAGCCGCCGGCTGGGGCGTCCCGTGAAGCTCGTGGCACCGTCGCGCGCCGCCGACCTGCCGTTCGACCAGGCGGTGCTGTCGGTCCGCACGCCACCAGGCATCGTAAGCGATGCGTGCAGGGGACCGGGCAGCCCGGGGGTGGAGGATCTCTGGCCGGGCGACGACGATCAGCGCGGGGTGCTGCTGCCGCCGGGATGCGCGGTGGCCGCGGCGCTGCAGGCCCAGGTGGTCGATCAGGCTGACCTGCTGCGTGGCCGCGAGCTGCCACCCGGGGCGGCGATGCCGTTCGCCGTGGCGATCGAGAAATACTATCACCGCAACGACGCCGCGATGAACGGCGCGGCGACAGAGCCGCTGCCGGCGAAGGACTCGGCGACCCCGGTGTCCCAGGCGCAGGCAGGTTCGACGGCCAACCCGCTGCTCGGCCCGCTGCCGCACTGAGCGGAAGCGGGCCGGGCGCCGCGCCTCAGCGGTTGCCCGGCGTGGCCAGCGTCTGGTTCGAGTCGGTGAAGGTGATGTCGAACTGCGTCGCCCGGGTCTGCGCCATGGTCATCGGGTTCGAGGTATCGGTCTTGGTGTCGTCGTTCCAGTTGCGGTAGGCGTCGCCTGTCAAGTTGCCGACCTTCTGCCCGAGGTTGTTCTGGATCTCGATGTCTGTCCCATGACCGTCGTAGCTCAGGTTGCCATCGACGTCGCTGACATCGGGATTGTTCACCACGTCGTTCGCGGTGGTCTGGGTGCCGGCCTCGAACAGGGCCTGGTTCGCCGGCGACCGCGTCTCCCCGTTCAGCCCGCAGGTCTGGATGCGGATGCCCGGCTGGTTGTCACCGCCCGTGAACGTCCCGACTTGGCCCGCCTTGACCTCCGTGACCGCCTTATGTCCGCTGGAGTCGGAGTACAGGAAATACTGGTCGCGGTCAGTGTCGTTATGGACGTGATACGACTGCCCGGTTCCGGTTCCTGTATCGACAGTGGCCGACGAGACGGCGCTGTCGGCGGCGGGCACGGTGCCATCGACGGACGGCGTCGCGGCGCTTCCGGCCGACAACGATGCGGTGCTCCCGGCGGATGGCGGGACTGCTGCGGCATCGGCGGTCTCCTGCAGACCTGCCGGAGGCGCCGGATCGTCGTCCGGAGCCGCCGCGTTGATGCCGGGGTCGGACGTTGTGGTGTCCAGCGCGGACGACGGGCCCATAAGACTGTCCGCCAGGGTGCCGGGCGAGGAACTGGGCGCGTCCTGCTTGCCCATCTGTTCGATCAGGGCGAGGACATCACGCGCCAGGGCCAGATAGTCGCTCTCGAACGTCTGGAGGTCGCTTCCGCCGCCTTCGCCATCCTGGTCGGGACCGTTGCCGACGTTGCCGTCCAGGAACGACGGCAGGCTCTGCGGAAGCTGGCTTCCTGGCGAGGACAGGCCGCCGCCCGGATCGCCGAACTGCTCCTTGCCAGCCCGGAAGGAAAACGGGAGCGTGCCGATCAGCGCAAGATTTCCCAGTTTCATCGTGCCGCTCCTGTTTGCCGATGATCTATAGACCCGGGTGGCTGGCCGTTTGAAGCGCTTTCGGCAGGACCGGACGCGCGATGCGTCACGGCGGCGCCGCGCCGTGCCGGCCGCGCACGACACACACCGAACACCAGCAAAGAGCAGCAGGATGACCCGTAGCCGACTGACCGCCTTCGTCGCCACCGGCCTGTTCGCCGGCGCGGCGCACGCCATGCCGTTTCCGGACCGTCCGCTCAAGCCGGCCTCGCCGGCCATCCGGCCCGTCGCGCAGCAGGCCGGTCGCCGGGCGGAGCGGCACGCCCAGGACGCCCACGCCGAACAGCTGCACCGCGATTGGCTGAACCAGCAGGACACCGCCCGCCAGAACAAGCAGGCCGCCACGCGGAGCGAGGAGATCCGCCGTCAGGACGGGACACGCTGACCGCCCGGACCGGGACGTCAGGGTCTCCGTTCGAGCATCGGCCGCTCGACCGAAGCCGTCCTCGTTTCAACCGCCTGGCGGAACATCGTCTCGGAGCAGGGTTCGCACTGCCGGCAGCCTGCACCCTATCCTAGAGCGGAACCTTGGACATGTGGATGATGGCTTCGTGCAGCCGCTCGAAGGTGGCGATCATAGCGGCTGCGTCGGGTCTGGCCATCGGCGCAGGCCTGCCTGATCTGGTGGGGACGTGCGGCCATGCGGAGGCATGCGGCCGCGCGGGAACGTCCAGCCGCTCGGGGACGTGCAAGCGTTCCGGGGAGCCGGGCTCCGCGACACGGGTCGCGGTGTCGCGGACGTGCAGGGCCAGCTGCCGCAGTTCGGAGCCGGCCGGCGCGCGCAGGGCGAGCTCGCCGGCGAAGGTGCGCAGCCGCGCCGGGGCGTTGCCGAACATCGTCGAAAGCAGGTCCACGGCGTTCGGCTGGCCCGTCGCACACTGCGCCAGCATGATGCGGGTCTGACGGTAGATCGAGCGCTGCAGGCGTGGCGACGATAGCGACCACAGGCTCGGCCGTTCCCAGACGCTCGCGGACTCGCGCGGCACGAAGGCGAGGGCGCGATCGGCTGCATTGCGCACCGCGGGGTGCAGGAACGGCCGGTCGGCATACGTGGCGATCTCGTCCCGCTCGTCTGCGGGGTTGGCGAGCGGCGGCAGGCCCGAGCCCTTCGGCGCGAAGGCCAGGGTGTCGAGATAGGCGATGATTGCGCGCTCCTGCGCGATGGGCGGCAGCCGCCCGCTCGCCGCCTCCCAGCCGCGCAGCAGGCCGCCGGCCTGCCGCAGGAGTCCGGCCGGCAGTGCGTAGCGGCTGGTCAGGCCGACCAGCTGCGCCGCCGCGGCGTCGATCTGCTGGCGTCCGGTGGGAGGCGGGCTGGTCAGGGAATCGAGGATCGCACGCGCTGTGGCCGCCTCCAGCGTCGGCCGACGCTGCGCCGTCGCCACATCGGTGGGGGACGGCAGGCTCCGTAGCTCCCCGCGCAGCCGGGTCAGCAGGTCGCTCGTGTTGGCCTCGGTCGCGCGGGGTAGGGCATAGGACTGGCGGAAACCCTCCAGCTGGGAGATGGCGCCCTCCAGGTCCTGCCGCGAGGAGCGTGGCAGGGTGTTCAGCGTGCGCAGCAGGACTTGCGCGGTGGGCTGGTCGATGAACGGCCGCACCGTGAGGTCGTGTCCGCCCGCAGCGTTGCCGCGAAGGATCGCCAGCCGGCCCTCAAGGCGCTGCCCCGGGCCTTGCGCCGGCTCTTCCCCGGCCGCCTCCGGCCCGGCCTCGGCGGCCTGGCTACGGGCGTAGGCCGGTGCCGCGCGCAGGGCATTGAACCGGCGTACGGGCCCGCTCGGCCGCAGGGGGGTGGCGCCGTCTCGGCCTGGACCGGCCGCGCCGTCCTCGTTTCCGCGGTCCGGCTCCGCTGCGGGTGCCGTCGGGTCGCGCGCAACCCCCAGGAACTCCGGGGCGGCAGCGCGTCCGGCCGTGTCGCCGGTGGGGGCGGGCAGGGGCGGCACTCTGGACAGCGGTCCGGGCAGCGGGTCGACCTTCGGCATAGGCGGCTCTCCTCCTTCTCCCTGCGGCATCGTGCATCCGCAGCCGTCGGAGACACTGCTGCTGAGGGTGCGGCCGGTCGCTGCCAGCGCGGCTGGTTGCTGCCCGCGGTGGCTGGTCAGTCGTCGCGCAGGGCGATGCCCATCGCCTTCATGCAGGCGATGACTGGCTTGTACAGCTCCTTCGGGATCGGCTCACCGAGCTTCACCGCCTCCAGGATCTGCCGCGACAGCTCGGGATCGGCCTGCGAGGGCAGCCGCATCTCCCGGCCCGCCTCCAGGAGGTCCACGACCCGCTCGTCGCGCGCGCGCACCACTAAGGTCGGCACCGAGGTCTTCGGCAGGGCGTAGCGCAGGCCGACGGCGCAGCCGTCGCCGGCGAGGATGAACGTCGCCTGCCGCAGGCCGCTCAGCAGCACCAGGGATTCGTGGCGGATGCGCTTCTGCTCCGCCTTGACGTGCGGATCGCCGTCCGAGTTCTTCCGCTCCTGCTTCTTCTCGGTCTCCGACATCCGCATGCTGCGGGCGAACAGCCAGCGCTGGATGGACACGTCGCTGATGCCGACCACCACGAACAGCACGCTTCCCAGCAGCAGGATCGGCAGCACGGTGGCCGATATCGCGGCGGGAACGCAGCCCAGGCCGCAGGCCGGCTGCTCCACCAGGAGCTGGAACGAGCGCCGGATGATGAGCAGGGCGGCGCTCACCACCACCAGCAGCTTCAGGCAGTCCTTCAGCAGCGCCACCAGCTTGTCGAGCTTGAACAGCTTGCCGAAGCCCTCGACCGGGTTCAGGTGGCTGAGCTTGGGGATCAGCGGGTCGAAGGCGACGATCACGCCGCCCATGGCGAGCACGCTCGACAGCGCCGCAGCCGCCACGATCAGCAGCAGCATCGGCGCAAGGATGGCGAGCGACATCCACACGACCTCGGCGGCGAGCGGCTTCACGACCTCGTCGAAGGGGGCGCCGGTCGCCTGCGCCGAGGCGCCGATCAGGTCGACGGCCCTGGACACGAAGCTGGCAGCGACGGCGGCGAGATAGCCGAAGGCGGCGAGCGTCACCGCACCGGTGACCAGGTCGGTACTCTTGGGAACCTGGCCCTTCTCGCGCGCCTCGCGGAGCTTCTTGTCCGAGGCGGGAAGGTTCTTCTCTTCGCTGTCCGACATGGCGGTCCCTGGCCATCCGTGAGGTTCGTGCCGGCCAGCTCAGGGCGCGAAGGCGCTTCGCATCAGGGCCAGGGCGTTGGCGGCGATCGCGTCGTCGCGCCGCATGTAGAACACCAGGTAGGCGACGTAGAGCGGCACGAACACGACGAAGATGAGGTTGCGGGCGGCGATCGCAACATCGTCGAGGTGGATCTGCGGGGCCATGCGGCCGATCACTAGCATGGTCGTCTCGGCCAGCAGCATGCACAGGATGCCGGGGAACGCCAGCTCGAAGCCGCCAAGCATCACCTTGTCAAGGAGCCCCAGCAGAAGGACCGGCGACCTGGCGTCCAGGGCGGGCAGCAAGGTGCCCGGAGGCCACAGCGCCCAGCTGGCATAGAGGGCGTGCACCAGCGTCTCGAGTCCGCCCGACACCACGAACACGGCGATCCCCGTTATCACCAGCAGCGTGCCGGTGACCGAAACGTCGTCGCCCCCGGCATCGCTCAGCCGGCCCTGCTCGCCGCGCATCTGGTCGAGGAACTCGCCGGCGCTGATCAGGATCCAGAACGGGACGCCGAGCAGGCAGCCCAGGGCGATGCCGACCAGCACCTCCTTCACGATCAGCAGCGACAGGCTGAGGCCGCCCGGCGCGTCCTGCATGTGCCGCGCCAGCGGGGACCAGACCGGGATGACCAGTGCGGCCGCGATGGCAGTGCGCATAAAGCCCGGCAGGCCGACGCGGGCGAACAGCGGCACGACCGACAGGATGGCGAGCGGGCGTCCGAGCAGCACCACAGCGATGGTCAGCCACGCATAGACCTCGGCGATCAGGGCCGAGGCTGCCTCCAGGCTGCCGGGCTGGCCCGTCACCGGACCGGCCTAGCGCGTCATGGTGCTGAAGCCGTCGAAGATGGTCTGCGTCTGCTGCAGCAGCGGCACGCTCAGCGATCCGCCGGCAAGGAACAGCACGGCGATGATCGCCAGAAGCTTGAAGGTCAGCGGCAGCGACTGGTCCTGGATCTGCGTCACCGCCTGCAGCACCCCGGTGGCCACGCCCACAACGACGGCGGCCAGCAGCGGCGGCAGGGACACGTACAGCACGATCTGCAGCATCGCCCGCAGCTGGCCGACCAGGACGTCGCTCTGCACCGGGTCTAGACCGCGTAGCCGAGGACCAGGCCGTGAAACAGCCGGGTCCAGCCCGCGACCGTCACGAACAGGAACAGCTTGAAAGGCACCGACAGCGTCGTGGGCGACACCGACTGCATCCCCATCGCCATCAGAACCGCGGTGATGATCAGGTCGATGGCGATGAACGGCAGGTAGAGCAGGAAGCCCGCCTCGAAGGCCCGCCTCAGTTCCGAGAGCAGGAACGCGGGGACCAGCACGACCATGTCGTCCGGGGCTGCGACGAGGCCCGAGTCCGGGCCCCACACCTGCTCGGTGGCATGGGCGAAGAACATCCGCTCGCCCGGCTCGGTAAAGCGCATCATGAACCCCGCCATCGGCACCGATGCGCGCTTCAGAGCATCCTGGTAATCCGAAACGGTCTCGTAATGTCCATGGTCCGAGGACACCGCTTGGTAGGCCTTGTTGAATACCGGGGTCATTATGTAGCACGTCAGCATCAACGCGATGGCGTAGATTACCAGGTTGGGTGGCGCCTGCTGGGTGCCGAGCGCGTTGCGCAGGATGAGCATGATCGTCGACAGCTTGACGAACGAGGTCATCGTCACGAAGGCGAACACGATCAGCGACAGCCCGACGAAGCCGGCGAGCAGCGACAGCAGGTTCGGACCGGCGCTCCCCATGCCAGCGCTACTCACGACCGAAGATCCGGGTGATGCGCACGCCGAGCATGCCCTCGATATCCACCAGTTCGCCGCGGCCGATGCGGCGGCCGTTGGCGGTGATGCCGATGAACTCGGCGGTGCCGCGCTGCAGGTCCAGGATGGTGCCGGCGTCCATCTCGCGCAGCCGGCTCAGCGGCAGGTCCAGGGATCCGACATCGAAGTCCAGCCGCACGGGGATGTCGCCGAGATCCGCCTCGCCGTCCGACGGGTTCGCCTCCGTGTCGTCGCTGGTCGGGCGCTGCATCATCGCGGGTGCCTCTGTCAGGAACCAGTTCTCGGCCACTTTCACCATATCCGCCCCGAAGCCGCCAGCCAGCACCAGCCTGCCCGCCTGCGTGTTGATGCCGCCCTCGCCCAGCAGCACGTCGCCCGGGCGCAGCGAGACCAGCACCCGTTCGCAGAGGGCGAGCGTGCCGATCCGGGCGGTCGCCGGCAGGGTCATCTCCTCGGGCTCCCACGCCGCCACCGGCCAGCCGGACACGATCTCCTCCCACAGCCGGGCGGAGCACTGCAGCCGCACCACCCAGTCCTGCGCGCCGCATCCGATGTCAATGGCATGCCCTGCCGCCGCCGCTTCGCCGCCCGGGTCGCCGCCCGTTTCCTTGATTGCGTCGCCACTCGTGTCGCCGCCCGCGTCGGGGCCTGCATAGCCGCCGGGGTCGCCGCCGAGTTCGCCGATCGTGTCGAGCGTTATGGCCCGGCCGGCGGCCTTCTCCAGGAACTCCACGCTGTTCTGCAGCGACGCTTCCAGCACCAAGCCGCGCAGCGCGCCGGGCAGTGGGTCCAGCCGCACGCCGGGCGCGAAGCCGTCGACGAGCTGCTCCGCCAGCCGCCACGGCGCCTGCAGCATGAACCGCTCGCCGCCCACCCGTCCCTCCAGCAGCGCCGTGGAGCCGGGGCCTGGCCGGGTGCCGCCCAGCGCGAGCCGCAGGCGGAGGGGCTCGGCGACCGGCAGCGTCAGCTCTGCCCTGGCCCGATGCATCTTGTTGCTGGCGGCGACCAGCGCCCGGACGACGCGCGGCAGGCGGAGTGCGGGCGCGGCTTCGCGGGCCAGCGTCACGCTCCCACCAAGAGCGTCGCCACGCGCTCGCCGGTCTCGTCCTCCATCGTATCGTCCTCGATGCTGGACAGCACTGCACGAAGCCGCCCTTGGGCCGTCTCGGCCATGCGGCCCCGCTTGCGGCCGCGCTGCACCTCCGCTCCGAGCCGCCGCGTGGCGTCGCGCATTGCGACACCGGCCGCGTCGGCGTCGGTCTCCGCCACCCGCAAGGCCGAGGCGGTCCGCTCGCACTCGGCGAGCAGGCGGCTGCCGGCGTCGCGCACCGCCCTCAGCCCGGTCTCGCCGGTGGGGCCGTCTAGCAGCGTCTGGTAGCGCGACCGCATACCTTCGGACCTCTGCCGCATCGCCTGGTTCGCGGTCTCGGCGGCGTCCTCGCGGCGGGCCTGCAGCGCATCGTGCGCCATCCTGGCCCGCAGCAGCGCGAGCCTTGCCGCCTGCTCGCGCACCGACTGGCACTGCACCAGGACGGAGGTCAGGCGGTCCCGCCTTCGCTCAGCCTCTCCAGCCATACCTGCATCTCCCCGAATGGCGTGTGTTCGTCGGTCGCCTGCCGCAGGAACGAGCGCACCTCGTCGTTCCTCGCCAGGGCCAAGTCGTTGAGCGGGTCGGCTCCCGCCTTGAACTCGCCCACCTGCACCAGGAACTCGATGTCCTGGTAGCGCTGCATCAGGTCGCGGACCGCGCGGGCCTGTGCCGCCTGAGCCCTGCTCGCCACCGCGTCCATCACCCGGCTGCGGCTGAGAAGCACGTCGATGGCCGGGTAGTGGCCGCTTCCAGCCAGCTTGGCTGACAGCACGATGTGCCCGTCCAGGATGCCCCTGGTCTCCTCGGCGATGGGATCGTTGGTCCCATCACCCTCGACCAGAACCGTGTAAAATGCGGTGATCGAACCGCGCCGGCCGACCCCCGCTCGCTCCAGCAAGCGCGGCAGCTCCGCCATCACCGAGGGCGGGAACCCCCGCCGTGCCGGCGGCTCGCCCGCCGCCAGCCCGACCTCGCGCAGCGCCCTGGCGTAGCGGGTGAGGCTGTCCACCACCAGCAGGACCTTCAGTCCCTGGTCGCGGAACTCCTCGGCGATGGCGCTCGCGGTGGCCGCCGCCTTCATCCGCTCGATGGCGGGCCGGTCCGAGGTCGCGACCACCATGACGGTGCGCCGGCGGGACCTCTCGTCAATCTGATGCTCGAGGAAGTCGCGCACCTCCCTGCCGCGCTCGCCGACCAGGGCGACCACCACGACGTCGACCTCGCAGCCGCGCACGAGCTGCGCCAGCAGGGTGGACTTGCCGCCGCCGGGCTCGCCGTAGATGCCGACTCGCTGCCCTTCGCCCACGGTGAGGAGCCCGTCGATGGCGCGCACGCCGATCGGCATCGCCCGGCTGATCGGCGCCCGTTCCAGCGCCTCCGGCGGCACGCCGTCGCACGGGCGGGTCTCCTGCGCCCGCAGCGGACCGGCCTCGGCGGTGTCGAGCGGCTCGCCAAGGCCGTTCACCACCCGGCCGAGCAGCGCCATGCCCACCGGGACCTGCAGCACGGTCCCGGTCCGCACCACCTCGGCCGACGTGGTCAGGCCGCGGGTGCTGCCGATCGGGGCGAGGATGGCCTCGTGGCCGTCCAGGCCGATCACCTCGGCGAGCAGCGGCGCGGCATCGCCCTGCTGGAGCCTGCACAGCTCGCCGAGCCGCGCACCCGGCAGCATCGCCCGCAGCACTGTCCCGACCGCGCGCGTTAGACGCCCGTGGCTGGGCCGCGGCGCCGCCGAGCGTAGCGCCTGGTCGAGCAGACCCAGGCGCCGCCCGAGCCGGACCGCAACATCCGGCCCGCTGGGGAGCGGCGGTACGGTCACGCCGGCGGCCGCGGTGCCGGTCATGGCGTCACGCCGCGCACAGGCTTACTCCGGCTCTGCCATCGGGCCGGTTTCCTCGTGGCGTCGGCTCTCTCATGCGGCCGGCTCTCCCGGGTCGGTGCTGTCCATCATGGCGCGGAACTGGTCCAATAGGCCGACACGGGCCTGGCCACCGGCATGGACGAGCATGCAGCGTCCGGGCTGCAGTTTGGCGCCGGCCTCGACGTGCACGCGCTGGCCCAGTCCCAGCTCGTGCACGACCTGACGCACGGCGGCGGCACTGTCGGGGTCGGTGCGCAGCGTCATCGGCAGGTCGCTGCGGTAGTCGGCGAGGGCGGTCTTGATCAGGCCGGCCGTGCGGTCCTTCTCGGGCATCGTGCCGACCAGACGGAACGCGACCGCGAGGATCAGGTCGGCCTGATCGGCCTCGCGGTCGCGCAGGAAGTCCTCGACGTCTTGCGCGGCTTGCGCGACCAAGCGCGCGGCCTGCAGCCGGCCCGCCTCCAGCCCCTCCGCGTAGCCGCGCTGCCGCTCGGCTTCGATCTCGACCGCGCCGCGCGCCAGCAGCGCCTCGGCCTGGACCTCGGCACGGGCGAGGATGTCGCGTGACCGGGTAATCCGCGCGAACTCCTCGCGGCGAATTACGAAGGCCGACGCCGGAAGCGCTGCCGCCTCACCCGGCATCGCGGCTGCCGCACAGGGCGACGACGATGCCGGGGCCGATCGCCAGATGCTCGTCGCTGGGCTCGGGCAGCGACGGCAGGCGCAGCGCCACCCGCCGGCCCAGCGGGGGCGGCTGCGCGAGGCACCAGGCGTGCAGGCAGGCCAGCCCGTCCTGGTGCAAGTCGGCGGCGATCCGCTCCGGGTCGAGCGCCGCCCTGGCCGACTGCCGGCGCCACCCCTGCGCCAGGCCCAGCTGCCGCAGCTCAACGCCGATGGCTCCGACCAGGGCGCGAACGGCGCTGCCACCGATCGCCTGCGACATGGCGCGCCCGTGCCAGATTGCGCCGGCGCGCAACGCAAGCGCCTCGATCGCGTCTGGGTCCAGCGCCATCAGGGCGGCCCCGTCAGAGGAGAGGACGGGAAGCGGGCCGAGCCAGTCCTCGACCGCCGCCTCGAACCGCAGCGCGAACCTGTCCGAGCCCGCCAGATGCTTAGTCATCTTGATGGGAAGACCACCGATCTTTTCCGACAGCGCGACTTCATCATAACGGCTCAGCAATGGGTATCCCGGACATCGTCCGGGCCGGAGGCCGGGATGGCGGGCCGCATCATTCGGCCGGCTCGATCTGCATGCGTGCCTGCGTCAGGCGGCGCGGCCGAAACTGCCCGGCTGGGCGGCGCACGACAAGGGCGGACCCGGCGGCGCCGAGCGCAACCAGCGCCGTTCCCGTCGCCAGCAGCCACGACACCGGCCAGCCCTCCTCGACCGGCGGCGGAGCGAGGGACGAGGCGCTGGGGGCTGCGACAGGGATCAGGATGACCGACACCTTGTTGTAGTCCAGCTCCTCTACACTGTTTGCGACCAGCATTTTGATCTGCGGCACCAGCGTCGCGACGTCGGAGGACTGGTCGTAGCGGACGAACACCGAGGCCGAGGAGGGGACGGGGTTGCGCTGCATGATGTCGTTGTTCGGTAGGACGACCTCGACGCGGGCCGACATCACGCCATCGATCTCCGAGACCGTGGCGGAGAGCTCCTGACTCAGGGCGTAGAGGAAGCGAGCACGGTCCTGCATCGGTGAGGCGACCATGCCGCTGGCCTTGAACACGTCGCCGATGCTCTCGAAGCGCTTGCGGGGGTAGCCGTGCTCGCGCAGCACGCTCACCGCGGCGGCAAACTGCGAGCGCTCGACCGACACAGCGTCGGTGCCGTCCTTAGCATGGGTCTTCTCGGCGCTGATCGCATGCTGCAGCAGGATCGCCACCATCTCGTTGGCCTCGGCTTGCTGCAGCGACGTGTAGAGCTCGGTCTTGCACCCCGCGAGAAGCAGCAAGCCGCCCGTGGCGCGCACCGCGCCGGAGCCGAGGCGCATGCCGCGGATCACGATCCGCCCCGCATCAGCTGGTCCTTGTCCTTGTTGACGGCCTCCATCTCCTGGTTGGTGACGTTCAGCTTCATCGACAGCATGGTGTTGTTGATAAACTGCTTCGAGACGAAGGAATAGAGCTGTTGCATCTGCGCAGCGGGATCGAGCGCGCCGGCCTGGCCAGCGTGCAACGCCAGGCCCTCGGGGCCGGACGCCTTAAGCCACTCGTTCATCTCGCCGGACAGGCCGTCGATGTGTCCGGCCATGTCGGGAAGCAGACCGCCGGTCTGGCTTGTGGTCGCCATCCGGGTCTCGCGAGCGCTCGTCGCGGGAGCCGCAGCGAGGGTTTCCGCCTGGCTGGCTCGGAACTCGGCGGCTTGCGGAGAGTCCGCCGGCGTGACCTGGACGTGCTCGGCAACGGCCGACGCGGTGTCCGTGATGGGCCTGGGATCGGCAGAAAGCGCTACCGGAGCCAGTGCGGGAAGGGCACTCATAGCAGTTGCCTCGCAAAGAACAGGTCGGAAAAACATCCCGCGAAAGCAACCAGTGCGCGCAGTATCTCCGACGAGATTTCAACTTTAGCGTGTGCAAGCAGTCCTGGGCAAAAATGTGCTCCAGCTTAATGGCATCAACGCGACGGATCGATCAAGCAAAATTAATTTTCGAGTGCGGAACATAATAATGCTTGCCAGCCGCTTGGCTGTTCGGTCTACTTCTCATGGCACCGTGAGTAACCGATTTCGGCGGTTACGAAGGTGTGTTTTTGAGTGTCATGACCAGTCCGCCGGGCCGAGACTGATGTGAGTTTGGCTCGGTTTAATCCAGAAAGGGTCAGAGATGGCTGTCGAGAAACCCGCAACCAGCGCAAAGACGGATAGCCCTACTTCAATCGCAAGTCTCACTTCCGCCGCAAGCAGTGATGCCGGCATGGCAACTGGGCAGGCTGCCATCCAGGCGCAGTCGAACGCCGGCTTCCTCCAGAACGAGGAGCTGGGCGTCCAGATGAACCTGGAGAACCAGAAGAACGAGGTCATGGAAGGTGCCATCATGGGCATTGCTAAGGCCCAGCTCTGATCTGAGGCGGCGAGGGAGTCGGCACAATGCCGGCTCCCGACCTGACTGCGCCGCGTCGATCCGCCAAACGTTGGTCAAGCGAACAGGATCGGCCACATCGGCGTGACGATCGCCGAACGCCTTGTGTTGCCCGGTACCGGGGTTCTGAGCTCTGGATGCGTGCCATTGCCCTGGCTACCGCGTCCTGCGGCCTTGTGAGGGGGATGTGCCAGCCTGCGGCAGCGGGGAAGGCCACGGGTCCGCCAGAGCGCCGCGGCTTCCATCTCCGGCGAGTCGATGGCGGTTGCCGATGAATGCTGAGGGTATCGTATCGATATCGACCGCCCTGGGGATTGTGGCAGGTGTCGTTTGCCTGCAGCGAGCGCTTCCGGCTTGCGGCGGGGACCTTCCGACTGAAGGTCGGGGACCGGCCAGCCTGTCGGCCGGCTGCATTCCGGACGCCGCGTCGTCGCGTGACCAGCCTCCAGGCCATTTTTCCGAGCGTTGTAAGGTATGATTTCGCATCTGAAACGGCTACCGATCCGACAGGACATCAGCCTTGTGCTGCTGATTGTGGCGACGCTGGCCATGATGGTGCTGCCGATGCCTACCATGGTCGCGGACGTGCTGATTGCCGTCAACATCGCTTTGGCCGTGCTGCTGCTGATGGTCTCGATCTACCTGCGGTCGTCAGCGGACTTCTCGACCCTGCCGACAGTCATCCTCGTCACTACGATCTTTAGGCTGTCGATCGAGATCACCACCAGCCGTCTGGTACTGACCCAAGCTGATGCCGGCGAGATCATTCGAACCTTCGGTGAGTTCGTGATCTCCGGCAACGTCGTCGTCGGCTTGGTGGTGTTCCTCATTATCTCCGTGGTGCAATTCGTCGTCGTCACCAAGGGCTCGGAGCGCGTCGCGGAAGTTGCAGCGCGGTTCGCGCTCGATGCGATGCCTGGCAAGCAAATGAGCATCGACACTGACGTGCGCAACGGCGACATCAAGCCGGACGAGGCGCGGCGGCGTCGCCACGTGCTGGCGCAGGAGAGCGCGATGCACGGCGCGATGGACGGCGCCATGAAGTTCGTCAAGGGCGACGCCATCGCCAGCCTCGTCATCATCGCGGTGAACCTGATCGGCGGCATCACCATCGGCTGCGTGCAGCACGGCATGTCGTTTTCCGAGGCGGGGACGACTTACTCGCTGCTCGCGGTAGGCGACGGGCTGATCGCTCAGATCCCGGCCCTGCTCATCTCGTTGACCGCCGGCCTGATCGTCACCCGGGTCGAGAGCGGCGAGGCCGACAACCTCGGCAGCGAGATGTTGGGCCAGATCTCCACCGACCCGCGCACCCTCGCCACCACCGCGGTCATCGTGCTCGGGCTTGGGCTGGTCCCCGGCTTCCCGACCGCGATCTTCGCCCTGCTGGCCGGGGTGATGTCGGTGACGGCCTGGGTGCGCTGGCGCCACGCCGGGCAGGCCAGGATCAAGGCTGACCTGTTCGCGCAGGAAGCCCTGGAGAAGGAGGGTGCGTATTCTGGCGGTGTCATGCTGGTGCAGCTCGGCCCAGCGCTGCACGGCATGCAGGACGCGATCAGCGACGCGCTGCGCCGCATCCGCCTCGATACGATGGCGGATCTCGGCATCAGCCTGCCACGGTTCGAGTTCGCCTGCCTCGACGCGCCGCTCCCGGGACTGCGGCTAGAGCTGGACCGGATGCAGCTGCTGACAATCGAGATCGCCACGGGCGAGACCTGGGTAAAGGGGTTCCCCGGGCAGCACGGCGCTGATGCCCAGGAGCGCATCGCGCCGGATGGCGAGGTCTGGACGGTGATGAGTCCCGGTCACGCGCCGCAGGACGGCGACGGCGCGGCGTTCAGCGCGCTGCAGGTGATCGAGCATTTCGTCGAACAGCGTATGAGGCGGATCGCCGGCCAGTTTGTCGGCATCCAGGAGACCCTGACGCTAGTCGAACGCCTCGGGAAGACGCATGGCGAGCTGATGCGCGAGGCGCTCAAGGCGGCGCCGCTGGTGCGCATGTCGGAGATCCTGCGCAGGCTGGTCGAGGAGGGCCTGTCGCTGCACAACCTGCGCGCCATTCTGGAGTCTGTCACCGAGTGGGCGCCGCGCGAGAAGAGCACGGCGGCGCTGGTCGAATACGTGCGCGTCGCGATCCGCCAGCAGATCTGCCACCGGGTCGCCAGCGCCGACCTGCGTCTGTCTGTGCTGCTGATGGAGGACGAGATGGCGGAGCAGTTGTTCAACACGCTGTTCGAGACCTTCACTGGGGCGCAGCTGCAGCTGGACAACCCGGACGAGCTGGTGGAGCGCCTGCGCGACGCCGCGAGCCGGCCCGACGTGTTGCCGGTCATCGTCACGACGATGGAGCTGCGCCGGCCGCTTTGGGAGCTGCTGTCGCGCTTCGGGGTCGACCTCCACGTACTGTCGCACCCGGAGATCGCGCCGGGCTTTCGTGTCGACGTCGTGGGCTCGTTTGGAACTGAGAGCCTGAGTCCTGCCGCCGGGCGCACTACCCTGCGCACGGTTGCGGCAGGCGAGCGGGTGGCAGCATGACGACGTTTCGGGAGCTGCCGTGGTAACCCCGCTCGCACCGCTGCGCGACGCCAGGAGCCAGGCGACACTGGCGGACCCGCTACAGCTTCCGGTCGCAGGCCAGCCCGGGACGGGCGGCGGCGGCGCGTCGTCGGATGCCAAGCTGTTCGACGCTCTGGTCGCGCCGGGGCCGCAGGATGCGGTCGCGCTCCCGGCACCGGCGCCGCACCACCATCATGGCCATGTCCGTCCCACCCAGGCGCGCCGGCTCTCGTCGCGCTCGCGACGCAGCATGTCCGCGGGCGACGACGATGCCGAAATCGAGACGAGTCCGGCCGAGTCGGGGACGGAGCAGGCCGCACAGGCGGGACTGGCCGTCGCGAAAGGCGCGTCGGAGCACGACGGTGGCGGGGCCGGCTCTGGGCACCGCCGTCAGGAGCGCGACCCCGCGAGAAAGCACGCCCAGCCCGGCGGGCGGTTGGCGGTCGGCGGCGTACCACTTGTGGTGGCCCCCGCTGCGGCCCGAGCGGCCTCCGGACCTGACAGGGCCGCCGGGCCTGCCAGGGGAAATGCGCCCGACGGGGCAGCCGGGCCGGCCAGGACCGCCACGGCGCGGATTGTCCCGGCCCGGCTGCCGCCGCAGACGCCGGCGATGCTGGAGCGCAACGCTACGGCGAAGCTGCCGCTGGCCACCCGCATGGCCCGGGCCCACCCGCACAAGGGCGTCTCGGCCCTGTTCGCCTTCACCGGCCAGTCACTCTACAGCCCGGCCAAGCGTCTTGCGGGCATGCTGTGGTGGGCGGACTGGCGGGCGATGCGCGGCTACTCCCGCTTGGCGAGCCGGGAGGCGCCGAGAGCCGGGCGGCTGAAGCCGGCGGCGAAGCTCGCCTACACGCCGAGCTTCGTTCCGGCGCCACGGGCAGCCCCGGTGTTCCGTCAGCCGCTTCGGGGACGCGTCGCCCTGCAGCGATGGGAAGACCGGCCAGACACGGTGAGCATCAGCGCCTTTCCCGTGCATTGCGGGGAGCCTTACGGCCTGCGGACCGCACTGGCCTGGCAGACAAGGATAGAGCGGCGCTCGCTGCGGACACGGACCGAGTTCGTTGCACATAGAGATGCCGACGCAGCCGGGGCTGCGGCATGATCGGCTGGAATCGAGATGGGCGCCTCCCATGACGTCCGTCCGGGACTCGGCAGGGGATCGCCGCCGCTGTGGCAGAAGCGGCGGTAGAGAGAGCCCACTCACCCGGTCCCTGTTGGTCGCAGGGGGGGGGTGGATCGGTCCGGACGGAAACAACTCAACACGGAGCAGGTCGATGAGCGGGATTGGCGGAGTGAGCAGGTCAGGCGGGGCGAAGTCCGGGTCGGGCGTGCACGACTTCGAGGGGACGACCCGGATCGGCAACACGGCGGGCTTCCACCAGGCCGGCGCGGCCGGCCGGCAGGGCACGAACGGGAGCAGTTCCACGGCCGACTCGTTCCAGACGAAGCAGCTGCTGGCTGAGCTTAAAGGCCAGAGCAGCCAGCAGGGCGGCCCTCAGCAGAGCGACGGTTCCACCGACGACCTGCTGCAGGAACTGAAGCAACTGTTGGAGAACGAGGGCACGGGGAGCAAGAAGCACGCGCATCACCACCAGGCCGACGCCGCGTCCTCGACGGCGTCTGCGGATCAGGCGATGACGGCGTCCGCGGGTCAGGCGATGCCTGCAGCGCTCTAGACGATGACGGGGAGAACGCCACGCATGCTGCGGGGCATCGGCATCCGCATCGGCGCTCTCCTCCGACAATCGTTCCGAACAGATATTCAGCCTCCATCCCTGATTCAGGACCGCCCCCGATGAGCCAGCGCGATATCGACAGCCTCTCGAAAAACGTAATCGAGGTGCGGGCGGAAAGCCTCATATTGCAGAGCCTGTGCGCGATGCTCATGGTTGAGCTGGTGCTGCTGAAGTCGCCGGAGCGGCCGCGCGCCGAACTGGACGAGGTGGTCAGGCGCTTCTCCGGCCTCGCGGACGCCCTAGGTCGCCAGTCCTCCGGCATGGGCAAGATCACCGCGCCGATCGCGACCGAGATCACCAACCGGGTCAGGGTGATCGCGGAGACCGCGCTTCGCAACATTCCGGAGCATGCGGCCTGATTCGCTCGATCCGAGACCACCTGCTATGTCCCGCCTTTCGGCGGGCGCCGTACCCCATTCACCGGAGGATGAAATGAAGCTGGTCAACCTGACGCAGGCCGACAGCGGTTCGATGATGTCGCTGTTCAGCAGCACGCCGAGCACGCCGAGCGCGGTGACGGCGTTCGAGCAGTCGGCGGCCGGCGCGCAGGCTGAGGTCCAGAAGGACATGGACGCGAAGCTCGGCGAGGTGCAGGCGTCCGCCACGCCGGACGTCGCCAGCCAGGGCCAGGGCTTCTCCTCCATGGCGTCGGGCGCCCTGCAGGAGATCAAGCCGCCGAGCATCGACGGCGACGACGCGACCGGTGGCGACGCCTACACGCCGGTTTCGCCTTCGCAGCCAACGCAGCCGACGCAAACCGCGGCGCCTGACCTGACCAACGGATCGACCCCGCTGTCGTCGGTCGATCCGTCGTCGGTGCCAGTGCCGTCGGCCGATACCAAGCGGCCTGCCGGCGACACGCGCACTGCCCAGCAGATCATCGACCAGAACCCGCTCCTTGCGAACCTGGGGAACCAGGGCTCGGTGCCGGTGCTGGACAGCAACGGAAAGCCGGTCATCGGCAAGGACGGCAAGCCGGAGACGATGGGTGCGCGCGACGCGTTGATGAAGCAGTGCGGCGACTTCGAGCACGATCCCGACGCGGCGTATCGCGCTGTGCAGGTGCTGAACTACATCAAGTCGTCGACACAAAGCGACGGCAAGACCCAGGTTTCCGCCGGTGTCGTGGACAATGGCAAGGTCGACGGCTTCACGTCGAGCGGCGACGCCCGCCATGGCACCGCCGCCGGCATGCTGCAGGATTTCGGCAAGGGTGGGTATGCCTATCTCGGCTCGACCAAGCATGCGCTACCCACGACCACCGACAGCCATGTGCGGTCTGACGGCACGAACATGAGCAACGTCGAGTGGGTCGGGCACGAGATCCTTCATGGCCTGTCCGAGGCGTTTCAGTGGATGGCCAAGATCGCCGAGAAGGTCCTCGGCAAGATCCCGGGCATCGGCAAGCTGCTGGCCGATGCGGCCGGCGTCATCACCACGGCCATCTCCGGGGCCCTGAACGTGGCCGACACCGCGGTGGAGCATGGCGACGTGAAGAAGGCGGCAAAGGACATGGGGGCCGACGTGGTCGGCTCACTGGTCGACGCGGTCGACGTGACTGGCCTGGCCGGCAGCGCCGCGGACAACGCTATCCGCCAGAAGATCGGCGGCTGACAGGCCGAGGGCGACTGTGTTGCATGGACCGGAAGACGGGCGTGAAGCACCGACCTGCATCGGCTGTTATGCCAGGCGGATGTACTCCGGGCGTCCGAGTTCGAGCATGCGGTTCAGGACGCTGACCGCGAGGGCGATCTCCGTCCTGCGTCGTCGATCCGTGCGCGAGCGCAGCTCGCCCCCGATCACCTGTTTGAACCGGCTGATGTCTGCCTCGACCAGAGCACGTCAGTGATAGCCTGATGCCTGCTGCCAAGTCCTGCGGCCGTGCTCGGTGATGTGCCGCAGGTGGCGGTCTCGCGGCGTCGGTGCCGTGCCGCCGTCTCGCCCGGCACGGCGTTGGACCGCGGTGGCACGATCACCGCAGCGTCCGGCGAGCGCCGGGCGACCTCGCCGTAGACGCCGTCCTGGTCATACGCGCCGTCTGCCGTGAACGAGGCGACAG
>JAABUQ010003494.1_pt1 | contig 28742 bp, 24 predicted proteins | sample 5560001 | NCBI WGS metagenome assembly JAABUQ01 (sample SAMN10711888, study PRJNA513371) | rock metagenome | isolation source: Antarctica rocks | place: Antarctica: Victoria Land, Finger Mt nord | collected 2015-12-18 | reverse complement strand
GACGCGGGTCTCGGTCATTTAGCAGCAGTCGGCGTGACCTTCCTGCTGACGGTCGCCACCGCGCGGGCGTTGCGCGCGCGCGGACATTGGGCGGCGCGCGCCGAGCCACGGCTGCTCGATCTGCTCGATCTGGTGGCGCTCGGCACGGTGGCGGACGTGGTGCCGTTGACCGGCCTCAACCGGGCGTTCGTCACGCAGGGACTGAAGGTGCTGGGGCGGCGCGGCAACGCGGGCTTGGCGGCGCTCGCCGACGCGGCGGGGCTGAGCGGGGTGCCCACCACGCGCGATCTAGGCTTCGCGCTCGGGCCAAGGGTGAACGCGGGCGGGCGCATCGGCGCAGCGGACCTGGGCGTGCGGCTGCTGACCACCGCGTGCGCCACCGAGGCCGCCGCGCTCGCCGCCGAACTGCATCGCCTTAACGCCGAACGCCGAGCGATCGAAAGCTGCGTGCAGGACGCCGCGCTCGAAGCTGCCTCGGCTCAAGCCGACGATGCGGTAATCGTCGTCGCGGGCGAGGGCTGGCACGCGGGCGTCATCGGCATCGTCGCCAGCCGCCTCAAGGAGAAGTTCGGCCGCCCCGCGATGGTGATCGGCTTGGACGGCGCGACGGGCAAAGGCTCGGGCCGCTCGATCGTGGGGGTGGACCTTGGGGCGGCGGTCCTTGCGGCATGCGACGAGGGCCTGCTGATCGCGGGCGGCGGGCACGCGATGGCGGCGGGGCTAACGGTGGCGGCCCGGCGCGTCGGCGATCTCCGCGCCTATCTGTGCGGCCGCCTGGGCGTCCCAATTGCCCACGCCCGCGCCGACGCCGCGCTGCTGTTCGACGCCGTCCTCGCGCCCGGCGGCGTCTGCCCCGCGCTCGCCGACGCCTTCGACGCAGCGGGTCCGTACGGCGCGGGCTGGCCAGCGCCGCGTGTAGTTGCAGGGCCGGGCACGGTGGTCGACGCGCGCCCGGTCGGCGAGAACCATTTGCGCGTCGTGCTGGCGGGGGCGGACGGCGCGCGGCTGAAAGCGGTCGCGTTCCGCCACGCCGATACCGCGCTCGGCGCCGCGCTGATGGGCGCGCGCGGTCGCCGCGTGCACCTCGCGGGCCGTGTCCACCGTGACGATTGGGGCCGCGCCCCGGCCGCCGAGTTGCACGTCGAGGACGCCGCCTGGGCCGATTGATCGCGGCCGTATTTCTTGACCCTTGGCTCGCGCGCGCCTAGGTCCGCCGTTCGCGCCAAAAGGCCCCATCGTCTAGCGGTCCAGGACATCGCCCTTTCACGGCGAGAACACGGGTTCGAGTCCCGTTGGGGTCACCAGCTTTTCCGCCGTTTTCTGCTCGGCAGAGGCGCTTCAAGCAGAGTCTTCGGTAACGGTTAGGTAATATCGTGGGGAGCTTCCTGCCTGCGGTCGCTGACCGCGTACTGCTTCTGCGGAGGTGGACACGGCAGCTGGCTTCATCGAGCAATCCGCAGCCAAATTACAGCGCAACCATCAGCGCGCTCGGTCGTTTCGAATATTGCGAATATTCTCATTGCGCGCTATGGCATCCGAAGGAGGCTATATGACCATGCCGGCCACTGCACAGCCGCTCGGAAGTCGCTTGCCGTCGCATTCCGAGCGCGAGACCGCCAATCAGCTTCGCCGGATTCTCGCCGCGCAAGCGGGTGCTTCGGAGACCCGTCTCAAGCTCATCGATGACGGCGGCAAACCAGCCGAGGTGGTGCTCGCGCCAGCGGTGTCGCGCTTGTTGATCGATCTGTTGCGGCACGTCGGCCAGGGAAGCGCGGTGACGCTGGTTCCTGTCAGTCAGATGCTGACGACGCAGCAGGCGGCCGACATCCTGAACGTCTCGCGTCCCTACTTCATCGCCTTGCTTGAGAGGGAGGCGATCCCCTTTGAGACCGTCGGCCGCCACCGTCGTGTTCGCGCGGAAGACCTGTTCGCCTTCAAGCGGCGACGTGACGGAGAGCGGGCGACCGCTCTGTCCGAACTGGCCGAGATGGACGCGGATCACATCTGAAGCGTGTTCGCGAACCGCTTCACCGCTTTCCTTGATGCCTGCGTGCTGGCCGGGGCGCTGAAGCGTAACCTGCTGTTGAGCTTGGCGGAGGCGGACTTCTTCCGCGTAAGATGGTCCGAGCGGGTGCTGGGAGAAACCGAGCGCGCGATCGCCGGGATGCTAACCGCTCGGGGCGTAGCCGATGCTGCGGAGCGGGCCGCGCGAGCGTGCCACCAGATGCGACGCGCGTTCGACGACGCGGCCGTGACCGACTGGGAGCCGCTGGCGACGGGCCTGGAATTGCCTGACACAGGCGACCTGCATGTGCTGGCGGCGGCGATCAAAACCCGCGCCTCGATCATCGTAACCGACAACTTGCGGCATTTCCCGTCTACCACGCTCGCACCGTTGGACCTTGAAGCAAAATCCGCCGACACATTCATCGCCGATACGATCGACCTCGACGAAGCGCGGGCGGTCGCGGCCGTGCGGACGATGCGCGAACGGCTCAAGCGTCCAGAGAAGTCGGCGGACGCATTGTTGCTCGACATGGAGGCGGTGGGATTGGTGGAGACAGTTGATGTGCTTAAGGCACATGTGCGATCGCTCTAAACAAAAAAGCAGATTACGGCGGGTTTTGGCCGAAAGCGGATCGACCGGTTTCGGGGTTGCCTTCACGACTCCGGACGTCGTGTTCTGCAGCCTCTCAAGGCAGTGGAGGGGCAGTGCTCGATCCTCCATGGGCTTGCCCAGCACGACGCGGTTCCTGTCGTACCGGCGATAAGCAAGGTTCTCGGACACGTCGGAACCCCGGAAGGCGACGGGGCCGAGACCATCGAAACGACTTCCGGACAAAGGCGGAGCACTCCCTTGGAGTAATGCGCGGTTAGAGCGTGATCGTGTTTGACTGAATCGGTTGGGATTCCCAAGGCGCAAGTTTTCTGATTCAGCCTTTTGGCTGGGTTGGAGGCTGGCACTGTATGACGCGACCCTATTCGATGGACCTGCGCACGCGGGTGGTGGCGGCGGTTTCGGCGGGGCGGAGCTGCCGTGAGGCGGCGACGACTTTCGCGGTGAGCGTGGCGAGCGTGGTGCGCTGGTCCCAGCGCGCGCGGACGACGGGCAGCCCCGCGCCCAAGCCGATCGGCGGGCGGCGGCGCTGGACGCTGCTGCCTGCGCGCGACTGGCTGTTGGCGAGGATCGCGGCCGCACCCGATCTGACCGTGCGCGCGCTTCAGGCTGAGCTGGCAGCACACGGCTGGCAGGCGAGCTACGGCGCGCTGTGGGCGTTTCTCGCCGAGGAGGGGCTGAGCTTCAAAAAAAAGCCTGCACGCCGCCGAGCAGGACCGTCCCGACGTGGCGCGCAAGCGGACCCGCTGGAAAGCGCACCAGCATCGGCTTGACCCCAAGCGACTGGTTTTATCGACGAGACGTGGGCCAAGACCAACATGACGCGCACGCACGGGCGCAGCCCGGTGGGAGCGCGGTTGGTCGCCAAGGTGCCGCACCGCAAGTGGCGCACGCTGACCTTCCTTGCAGCCTTGCGCCACGACCGCATCGACGCGCCCTGCGTGCTCGACGGCCCGATCAACGGCGTGAGCTTCCTCGCCTATGTGCGGCAATTCCTCGTCCCCACCCTAACCCCAGGGGACGTGGTGATCATGGACAATTTGGGCAGCCACAAGAGCCAGGCGGTGCGTCGGGCGATCCGGGCTGCGGGCGCGCACCTGCTATTCCTGCCGCCCTACAGCCCCGACCTCAACCCGATCGAACAGGTCTTCGCCAAGCTAGACCCTGCTGCGCAAAGCCGACGAACGGTCGATCACCAGCGTATGGCAGCGCATCGGCTCCCTGCTCGACCGCTTCCCACCAACCGAATGCGCCAACTATCTCCGGAACTCAGGATATCGGCAACGTGATCCGATCACGCTCTAGACGCCGCAAACCGCTCAAATTTGCGCCGTGATCGGCATCGCGAAGTATAATCATCGGGTGAGTCAAAAGCTTCGGGAATGAACCCAGGCCCGCATGTTTTTCGGCGGCTGATTGCGCGCGTTTTGGCGGTTAATGCCTCAAAGGCTCATGCCGCCATCGATCACGATATTGCTTCCCGTCATGAACGACGCTTCGTCTGACGCGAGGAGCACGGCCACTTCGGCGATTTCCTCGGGTGTACCGATCCGCCCCAGCGGTTGGCGGGAAATAAAGGCGGCGCGCGCGGCCGCTTCATCACCGGTGGCGCGCAACCGCTCGGCAAGCGACGGGCTGTCGACGGTGCCGGGGCTGATCGCGTTGCAGCGGATGCCGTCGCCAACGAAGTCGCGCGCGACCGATAGTGTCAGACCGACGACGGCGGCTTTGCTGGTAGCATATGCAAAGCGATTGGGTGCGGCCATGACCGAGGAGACGACCGAGGCGATGTTGATGATCGACCCGCGTCGCCGCTCGCGCATGCCTGGCAGGACGGCGCGAATGGTATTGGCCATCGAGAGGACGTTGATCAGGAAGCTTCGGTCGAGATCGGCGGGATCGCCATCAAGAATGGTTCCGCTCGCGACCCAGCCGGCGCAGTTGACCAGCACGTCGATCTCGGGATGACGGGCCGTCACCTCGGCCACCGAGCCCGCGTCGGTCACATCCATGCGCGCCGTCAGCACGCCGCGTGGACCCAGCTCCGCCTCGAGCTTTTCCTGTTGCAGGTCGGTCGCGATGACCGCAGCGCTCTCCCGCAGGAACGCCTCGACGATCGCGCGGCCGATCCCCTGCGCAGCCCCGGTCACCAGGCAGCGCTTGCCGGATAGGCGGTTCGTCACCGGATCAACCCGCGAACAGCGTGGCGCCGCCGTCGATGCGCAGCACCTGGCCGCTCACGAAGCGACTGCGCGGGGAAACGAGGAACGCGACCGCGTCTGCGATTTCGGCGGGCAGCGCATAGCGGTCGAGCGTCGGCCCGTCCACCATCATCTTGGGATCGGTCGCGCGCGTGGCGAGAAAGCGCGCCGTCTTGACCGGGCCGGGGCTGACGGCGTTCACCCGCACGCCCGCCGGTCGCATCTCCAGCGCGAGGCAGCGAGTATAATGGATGATCGCCGCCTTGGCGCAGCCATAAGCGACCTCGGGGGAAACCCCCATGTGACCGTTCATCGAGCCGAAGTTGACGATCGCCCCTTGCGCGCGGGCAACCATCCCCGGGGCGACCGCGCGGCACATCAGAATCGTGCTGAAGAAATTCCGGCGAAACACCGCCATCACATCTTCAAGGCTGATGGTGAGGGCACCGTTGGGATCGGGCTTGCCGCCTCTCGCGCCAATGTCGCCGCCTGCGCAGTTGATCAGGATCGACACCGGGCCGAGACGCCTTTCCGTCTCGCGGGCGATGTGTTTAACTGCGGCTGCTTCCATCACGTCACCCGCGACGCCGATCACGCGCGCGCCTTTCGCGCCAAGCGCCTCGGCAACGGCGGTCAGACTTTCGCCTTCGCCGTATTGCGCGGGTGCCTGCTCATCGATGTCATGGATCGCAACGCTTGCGCCCGCGCCGACCAGCCGCTCGGCGATCATTCGCCCGAGACCGCGCCCGGAGCCTGTGACGAGCGCGACCTGACCGGCGAGCTCGCTAGCGCCATGTTCCCTCAGCGACACTTCAATGCCCAAGTCCGCCATCCTTCCCCTCAACTGCATACAGCCTTGCCGCAGTGCCTGCCCTGCACAACTGCATAGCGGCATGCCTTCGGCCGCGCTGATTGACAAGACAGTTTGTACACTTAGTATACAGTTTGAGATGCACAAGCTGAACACGGCGACCGGGCCAACCGGTGTCATCCGGGGAAGGTCATGGCGAGTTCGGTGAGCGATGCGAGCGCGGATCGGGTGGATGCGACGCCAAGTCGTGTGCGCTACGGCGTCGTTGGCTTCGCGCTCTCGCTCGCCGTCCTGTCCTACATCCAGCGCGTGGCGATCTCGCAGGCGGCAACCCCGATCGCGCACGACCTGCATCTCGATAAGCAGCAGCTCGGCGCGGTGCTGGGCGCGTTTGGTCTATCCTATGCGCTGTTCGAAGTTCCGATGGGGCTGCTTGGCGATCGCCTCGGCGCGCGCCGCGTGCTGGTGCAGGTTGTGCTTGCGTGGTCGGCCTTCACGGCGCTGACCGGCGCGGCCTGGAACCTTTCGTCGCTATGGGTCATCCGTTTCCTGTTCGGCGCGGGCGAGGCGGGCTGTTTCCCCAATCTCACGCGCATGCTCAGCCGCTGGCTTCCGCGCGGGGAGCGTGTTTGGGCGCAGGCGCTGCTGTGGGCCTCCACGCGCTGGGGCGCAGCGGCCACACCGCCGCTTGCGCTGATCGGCATCGAGCTTCTCGGCTGGCGCTTGAGCTTCGTGGCGTTCGCGCTGCTGGGCGTCATCTGGTGCATGGTTTTCATGCGAAACTTTCGCGACAGTCCGGAAAGCCACCCCAGGGTCAACGCGGGCGAACTAAGTCTGTTGGAAGAATCCAGCGTGCTCATGACCAACGCGCATTCTTCTAGCTGGCTTCGAGTGCTTATCGCGCCTAAACCGTTGATGTTGATGGCACAGTATTTTTGCTGGTCATACGTCTGGTACTTCTTTGTCACGTGGCTGCCGACGTATTTGCGGGAGGCGCATGGGCAAAGCGCCGCCGCAACGGCGGGGCTCGCCGTACTGCCGCTGTTGTGCGGCGGTCTGGGGTCGTTGGCGAGCGGCCTGCTGCCGGCGCGGGTTTCGCGGCGGCTGGTGGCGATCACGGTGTTCGTGCTTGTCGCGCTGCTGCTGCTGCTCGTCCCGCGCGCGCACGACGTTGGGGTTGTGATCGCGATGATGGCCGCGGTCAGCTTCCTCGGCGACATGACCGTGCCGATTTCCTGGAACGCCTGCGTGGAAGTGGGCAAGAGCCACACGGCGACGGTCAGCGCGGCGATGAACATGTTCGCGAACTTCTCGGGCTTCCTCGCTCCGGTGGCGGCGGGCATGATTTTGAAATCAAACGGCAATGATTGGACTCCGGTGCTGCACGTCATGGCAGGCGTTGCCGGGATTGGAGCGCTGTTGTGGGTCTTGATTGATCCGACTGAGCAAGCCGACTGCGGTGGCACCGAGCCGGGGAGAAACGCATGAAGATCGATCTGTCCGGGCGCGCGGCCGTTATCATCGGGGCGAGCGGTGGGCTCGGCGAAGCGATGGCGCACGCGCTTGCAGAGGCGGGCGCGGGCGTCGCGCTCGTCGCGCGCAACACCGAAAAGCTGCGCGCGCTGGAAAGCGCGATTATCGCCGAGGGCGGCACCGCCGCTTCGTTCGCCGCCGATCTGCTGAGCGAGGACGATACCGCGAGGCTGGTCGAGGAGACGAACCGCGTCTTTCCCAAGCCGCAGATCCTCATCAACAGCGCCGGCACCAATATCCGCAAGAACATGGTCGATTTCACGCTCGCCGAATTCCGCAGCGTGGTCGATGCGAGCCTTATCAGCACGTTCCTCGCGTGCCGCGCTTTCGTGCCGGGCATAATTGGAACTGGCTATGGGCGGATCATCAACCTTGCGTCCATCATGGCGCACATCTCGCTTCCCGGCCGAACCGCCTATAGCTCGGCGAAGGCCGCGCTGCTCGGCTTCACGAACGCGCTCGCGCTCGAACTCGCGGGCGAGGGGATCACGGTCAACGCAATGAGCCCGGGGCCCTTCGGTACGCCGATGAACACGCCAGTCATGAACGACCCGGTCGCCAACGCGCAGTTCCTTCAAAGTCTGCCCGTGGGTCGCTGGGGAAAGGTTGAAGAGATCGGCGCGCTTGCGTGTTATCTCTGTTCGGACCTTGCCGGCTTCATCACGGGCACGGATATTCTGATCGATGGCGGCTGGACCGCGAAATGAACTGCGGAGGAAGAACATGGCCATCTACAATCTTGGTCGAAACGTGCGCGCGGTCGCTCTAATGGCGGCCTTCCTGGCCGCTGGACCTGCCGTCGCGCAGCCTAGCGGCTTCGACGCGCAAGGCGCGCCGACCTCCTACGACAAGCCGCGCATTCCCGGGCAGAACCTGCAGGGCATGCACGTCTACATCCGCGCCGGACTGAAGACGCACTTGCCCGGGCAGCATGATTATCCCCAGTTCCTCGCCGATTGGAGCAAAGTCCTGACCGCGCGCGGCGCGGTAGTGGACGGTTCGCTACACGCGTCGAGCGCGGACGAACTGAAAAACACCGATGTGATGGTCGTCTACAAGGGCGATATGGGCTTCATGGAGCCTGCCGAGCGCGCCGCGCTTCAGGATTTCGTCAAGCGCGGCGGCGGCCTGGTCATGCTCCACGACGCGCTGTGCGGACCCGACCCGGCCGAGATGGCCGCGCTGGTCGGCGGCGGCAAGAAACACGGCGAAGTCAACTACACGCTTGACGCCAAGGTCAGCTACACGATCGTCGATCCGGGCGACCTGATCATGAAGGGGATCGCGCCGTTCACGCTAAACCCCGAAGAATCCTTTTACCGGATGACCTGGGCGCGCGATCCGATGGTCCACGTGCTGGCGACGACGGTGATCGACGATACGCCGAGCGCGCGCCGGGGCGGCGGGGTGGGGCAGGTGGTGCCGCAGATCTGGACGTATGAGCACACACTTCCCGGCGGCAAGCCTGCGCGCGCGTTCGTCTGGATGCAGGGCCATGAATATGCGAACTTCGCCAATCCGCAGATCGAGGCGATGGTGCTGCGCGGGATCGCCTGGGCGGCGCATCACCCGGTCGACGAGTTGGTCGATTACAAGCCGGCGGTCGCACGGCGGTGACGCGCGCCCTTGATCACTTCGGTCGCCGCCGCCGACGGGTGGGGGCAGTTCCGATGCGCGCGCGGGTTGCGCTGATAGCTGCTTGCGTGGCGTCCGCCGTCGGCGGGGCCTTCGGCCAGTCGGGCAAGCGGGCCGACACGATCGACGATGCCGCCGGCGCGGTTTCGGCGCCGGGCGGCCCCAATCAGTCCCAGGAACGGCGCGGCGGGAACGCCGCCGAGGCGACGCGCGCGTTTCTTGGCCTTGGGGCGGCTCCGAACGGTGCGGCAGCGGCGCGCGGAACGCCGATCTATGCGCAGAATTGCGCGGGCTGCCACGGTCAGGACGCGCGCGGCGGCATCGGCCCCAATCTCTTGTATTCGACGCAGGTGCTCGATGACGACCATAGCGAAAAACTGGTCGCGTTCCTGAAGGTCGGGCGGACGGACAAGGGCATGCCCGCCTTCGCGCAGGAGAGCGATCGCACGCTGACCGATGTCGCGGAGTATTTGCACCTGCAGGTCGAGAAATACGCCAATCGAGGCACGTACCAGAATACCAACAACATCATGACCGGCAGCGCCGCCGCCGGTGCCGCCTTCTTCAAACAAAACTGCATCACCTGCCATTCGGCCGATCGCGACCTCAAGGGCGTGGGCGCTCGTATGCGCCCGCTCGATCTGCAGCACGCGATGATTTTTCCGCCGCGCGAGGATCATGCCGAGCGGGCGATGCGCGCCACCGTCAGCTGGCGCGGAACCACGACGGAGGGGATCGTCACGAAAATCGACGATTTCGAGATCGTCGTCACCGACAAGAACGGCGAAGTCCACCCCTTCCGCCGTGGGCCGGACGTGGCGGTTGCGCTTCATGATCCGCTCGAATGGCACAAGGCCTTCGCCTACCGCGTCAATGACAAGCAGATGACGGATCTTGTCACCTTTTTGGGAGCGCTGAAGTGAGCTGGCTGCGCGCCTCGCTCCTGGCAACGCTTATGCTTGCCGCCGTGCCGACCGCGCACGCCGTCGATCTTGATCCGGCAAAGCTCGGTTCGCCGCCCATCGACGCCTGGCCCACGCACCATGGCGATTATAGCGGCCGCCGCTATTCGCCGATCGCGCAGATCAGCGACGGCAATGCGGATCTGCTGCAGGTCGCCTGGACGTCGCGCGTCGCCGACGTGGGCGCGCAGCGCGGCGCGCCCAATCCGGTCATCAAGGCGTCCCCGCTGATGGTGGGCGGCGTGCTGTTCCTGACGCTGCCCAACTATGTCTTCGCGGTCAACGCACGCACCGGCGTTCGCCTGTGGACCTATAAGTGGATCGACAAGGGCGGGCATCTGGTCGGCAACCGCGGCGTCGGCATGCGCGGCAAGTGGCTCTACTTCATGGGGCCGGACGATTGGGTCATCTGCCTCGACAGCGCGACGGGGAAGGAGCGTTGGCGCAAGCAGATCGCCGACGCGCGCCGGCAATATTTCACGACATCGGCGCCCATCGTCGCGGGGGATCATCTGCTGGTCGGCGTTGGCGGCGATGCGATGGACATCCGCGGCTTTCTACTGTCGCTCGATCCGGAAACGGGCGCGGAACAATGGAAATTCTATGTGACGCCGGGCCCCGGCGAGCCGGGGATCGAGACGTGGCCCGATGCCGAGACGGCGGCGCACGGCGGCGGCGGCACCTGGATGCCGGGCACGTATGACCCCGAGTTGAAGACGATCTATTGGGGCACGGGCAACGCCAATCCCGTTTTTGCTGGCCAAGGGCGGCCGGGGGACAATCTCTATACCGCCTCGGTCGTCGCGCTCGATGCCGATACGGGCAAGCTGCGCTGGTATTTCCAGGCGATGCCGCATGATACGCATGATTATGATGGGACCAACGTCCCCATCCTCTATACGCGCGCGGTCGACGGCAAGTCGCGCAAGCTGCTGACCTATGGTGGACGCAATGGCTGGCTGGTGACGATCGACCGCGTGACGGGCAAGCCTTTGTTGTCTGAGCCATATATGGATGGGCTGAAGTGGTTGAAGGGAGTCGATCCGAAGTCGCTGCAACCGATTTCTGACCGCGATAATGATCCCAAGACGACGGGTTCGATCGGGAACACCAACCCGACGAACTGGTATAATCCAAGCTACAGCAGCCAGACCGGCCTGTTCTATATCAACACGGTCCGGGGCCTCAGCATCTACTATCTCTACGATACTAGCCCCAAGCCCGCCGGCTATGGCGGCGGCGGCAGCGGCAGCCTCGGCGAAGCGCAGCGCATCCTGATGGCGATCGATCCGCTGACCGGCCGCCATGTGTGGGAACATCGCTATCCCAACTTGACGAGCCCTGGGAGCACGGTTGGCCCCGGCCTGCTATCGACGGCGGGCAATCTGCTCTTCACCGGCGACGATCAGGCCAACCTGATCGGCTACCGCGCGAACGATGGCGCGATCCTGTGGCATTATAAGGCGAGCGCGAACCAGTCGAACGGCCCGATCAGCTACATGCTCGATGGTCGGCAATATGTTGTCTTGGCGGCGGGAGACACGCTTTACGCGCTGGCGCTCCCCGTCGGCCGCTTGTCCAAGGGAGGCTGAGGATGCGCCTGCTTCTGCTGCTCGGTGCTGCGCTCGTCAGCGCGCCGGCGCTTCATGCCGAAACCTATCCCGTGGCGACGGGCGACTGGAGTGGCCCCAATCGCGATCTTGGCGCACAGCGCTATTCGCCGTTGACGCAGATAAAGCCGGAGACCGTGGACAAGCTGCGGGTCGCGTGGACCTATCATCTGAAAGCCGGGACCGAGATGGCGAGCTCGCGCCGCTTTCTGCTTTCCGAAGATATACCGCTCGTCATTTCGGGCATCATGTATGTCGCCTCGCCCTATGGCCGGATCGTCGCGCTCGATGCGGCGACGGGCGCGGAGAAGTGGGTGTATCCGATTCCCAACGGCGACGTCCCATCGCTGCGGGGCCTTGCCTACTGGCCCGGCGAGGGAGGCCAACCGCCCGCGATCCTGTTCGGCACGCGCAACGGCAAACTCATCTCGCTCGACGCGCATACGGGGGCGCTAAGCGCCGGCTTCGGCGAGGGCGGTGTCGTGAACCTCAAAACCCCCGAAGTGATGACCACGGGGATCGACAAGAGCTACATCCTCCCCTCGCCGCCCATCGTGTGGAAGAACCTCGTCATCACCGGATCGGGTCCGGGCGAGGGGCCGGGCGGCGCAGGCGGCGGCCTCGGCCCGGCGGGGGATACCCGCGCCTGGGACGTGGCGACGGGCAAGCTTGTGTGGACGTTCCACAGCGTGCCGAGGCCGGGCGAACGGGGCCACGAAACCTGGGGCGGAGACAGCTGGAAGGATCGATCCGGGGTCAACGTCTGGGGCTATATGACGATCGATGCCCTGCGCGGCATCCTCTACATGCCCTTTGGCGCGCCCAACAATGATCGTACCGGGATCGATCGACCGGGGGATAATCTGTTCTCCAGTTCTATCGTCGCGGTCGATGCCGCCACCGGCCGCTATCTCTGGCATTTCCAGGTCACCCACCACGACGTGTGGGACATGGACACTGAATCGCCGCCGACGCTGATCGACGTGCGCAAGGACGGCCGGGTGATCCCCGCGCTCGTGACCGTCAACAAGAACAGCTTCATGTTCATCCTCGACCGCGTGACTGGCAAGCCGATCTTCGGGGCGGAAGAGCGGCCCGTTCCGCCAAGCACCGTGCCGGGCGAGCATCTCGCGCCGACGCAGCCCTTCCCGGTGCGCCCCGAGCCGCTCGCGCAGACCGAGCTTCGGCGCAACAATCTCTATAAGGGCGTGGCGGAGCATCAGTCTTATTGCGAACGGCTGGTGGACGAGAACAACATGAAACTCGGCGCGGTTTACATGCCGCTTGAAGTCGATCGCTATACCGTCTCACTCCCGGGCACGCAGGGCGGCGTCAATTATTATGGTGGTGCCTTCGATCCCAAGCGCGGGCTGTTCATCGCCAACGTCAATAATCTCGGCCAGCCGATGCGACTCGTCAAAGGGGCCGACGGGGCGTATTTGAATTCGGGCCCGCTCGCGGGATTGCGGCGTTTCTGGGACGCGGACAAGCATCTGCCGTGCGGGCCGACGCCCTGGGGCGAGCTGGTCGCGGTCGATATCAACAGCGGTCGGATCGCCTGGCGCTCGACGCTGGGAATGACGGACAGCTTACCCGCCGGCCAGCAGGCGACGGGCAGGCCAGGCCTTGGCGGCACGACGCTGACGGCGAGCGGCCTCGCCTTCGTCGGCGCGACCGACGACAACCGGTTCCGCGCGTTCGACACGCGATCGGGCAAGGAAATCTGGACCTACAGGCTTCAAGCTTCGGCCGAGGCGACGCCCATCACTTATCTGGCCGGCGGCAAGCAGTTTGTCGCGGTGGTCGCGACCGGGGGCGGCCTCATCGGGGCCAAGGCCGAGGGCGACGACGTTATCGCCTTCAGCTTGCCATGAGGGGCGCTTCCGTCCTTCTGATGGCGGGTGCCGCTGCGTTCTTGGCTTTGGCCGCAAGCGCGCAGACGCCCGCGCCCGATCCGCTTCCGCCCGGACCGGAGCATGATCTGACCGTCCGCGTCTGTTCGGCGTGCCACGCGCCGCAGGTGATCGCGCAGCAGCATCTGTCGCCCGAGCAATGGAAGGAGATGGTGGAAACCATGGCCAGCCGCGGTGCCCGGGCGAGCGACGAGGAGCTTGATCGGATCATCGCCTACCTCAGCCGCAGCTTCCCCGATGCCGCGAAGCCCGAGCGGCCGCCGCCGACCAAGTGAGCGGCCGTCGGATGGCGGGTCGGCTCAGTCCGCGATGACGCCGCGACGGACCAGCTGGCGCTGCGCACCAAGCCCGGCAATGCCGAGCGTGATCACGTCGCCCTCGTTCAAATATCGCGGCGGCCTCATCCCCATGCCGACGCCCGGCGGCGTGCCGGTCGAGATAATATCCCCCGGCTGCAGGCTCATAAACTGGCTGACGTAATGGACGAGGTAGGGCACATCGAAGACGAGGCTTTTCGTGTTCCCGGTCTGCATCCGCTCGCCATTCACGTCGAGCCACAGGTCGAGGTTGGCGAGGTCCGCGACTTCGTCGAGCGTGACGAGCCACGGGCCGAACGGGCCGAAGCTGTCGCAGCCCTTGCCCTTGTCCCACTGGCCGCCGCGTTCGAGCTGATATTCCCGCTCCGACAGGTCGTTTACCACGCACAGGCCGGCGACGTGATCCAACGCATGTTCGAGCGGGACGTAGCGCGCGATGAGGCCGATCACGACGCCAAGCTCCACCTCCCAATCGGATTTGCGCGAAGTTGGCGGCAGCACGACGTCGTCGTTGGGCCCCATGATCGCCGACGTCGCCTTCAGGAAAATGATCGGCTCGGCCGGGACCGGCATTCCAGCCTCTTCGGCGTGGTCGCGGTAGTTGAGGCCGATACAGATAAACTTTCCAACGCGCACGACCGGTTCGGCCAAGCGCGTGCCCTGCGGGACGAGCGGCAAGCGATCGGGGTCAAGGTTGCGCAGCCGGTCGAGCGTGCTCGACAACACAGCGCCGTCAATGTCGGTCACAACCGCAGACAGGTCGCGCACGCATCGGCGGTTTCCCCTATTGGTGAAGCAGTTAACGGGCGAGCTTGGCCGCGGCGTCAACCCCGCGGCTGACCGCCAGGCTGGAGAAGCGCTCCGGCTCGTTATAGGCCATCCTGAGATGGGTCAGCAGCGCGAGCTGCGGATCGCCGACGCCGTCGATCACATAGTCGAGCAGCGCGCGGTGATGGTTGAGCCGCCACCGGCGGATTTCCTGGCTCACATGCTCAAGCGCCTTATGCGCGAACAGCGAGGTGGTGAGCGTCCCCAGCGTCCGTTTGATGTGGGGGTTGCCCGACGCGCGCCAGATCACCGCGTGGAATTTCAAGTCCAGCGCGGCGGCTTCGATGAGTGGACCGTCCCACGCCTCCATCTGCTCGACCAAGCTGGTCAGTTCGGCTTGGATTTCGGGGGTCATGCGCGCGTGGGCGAGGCGCATCGCCTCCGCCTCGATCAGCAGGCGCAGGCTGTTGATCTGCTGAACCTCGTCATTGGAAAGCTGCACGACAAACATGCCGCGCCGCTCCTGGTTCATGACCAGGCCCTGTTCGTGCAACTGTGACAATGCCTCGCGCACGGGGATGCGGCTGACGCTCAGGTCGCGCGCGATCTGGCTTTCGTTCAGCCGCTCGCCCGGGCGAATTTCCCCCGCCAGGATCTGGGCACGCAATTTCCGGAAGACATAGGCGCGCAGCGTCGATGGCGCGCTCTCCTCTTGATGCTCCGAGGGAACATCGGCCTCAGAAACCGGACCTGCTTTTGTGTTGACCCGCGCCATTCCGTTCGCCGAACCCAGTCTGCGGCCAGTTAGGCCCGGCGGCGACATCTTCAAAGGTTTGGCAATCATCGCCTCGCCTTCCGCTAGTGGTTATGGCGCGGCGGCGTTTCCGACACACGGCGATAGCGTGTCGCAAACTCCAGGCAGCCGCCCGTTGAGAGCGGGCCGACATGGGCGCGGTAGAGCTCTTCCCACGGCGTCCGGCTTGGCGGGATCGGTGGGGCGGGTTCCAGTTTGCGTCGCGCGATCTCGGTATCGTCCACCAGCCCGTCGCAGCGGCGGAGTTTGAGATCGATGCGCAGGGTATCGCCAGTGCGCAACCACGCGAGCCCGCCACCCACCGCGCTTTCAGGGGAACAATTCACGATCGAGGGACTGGCCGACGTGCCGGACTGGCGTCCATCGCCGATCGTGGGCAGGCTGGTGACGCCGCGCCGCAGCAGCGCGTCGGGCGGTTGCATGTTCACAACCTCCGCCGAGCCCGGCCAGCCGATCGGCCCCGCGCCGCGCATGACGAGAATGCAGCGCTCGTCGATCGCGAGCGCGGGATCATTGATCCGCGCATGATAATCATCCGCTCCATCGAACACGATGGCGCGGCCTTCAAGCACGTTCTCCCGACCCGGATGCGAGAGATATCGATCACGGAACTCGGCAGAGATAACGCTCATTTTCATGACGCCGAAATGGAAGAGATTGCCGGTGATCGGCAGCAGACCGGCAGCGAAGGACACTGGATCGTCGTAAGCGCGGATCACGCGCCGGTCGCTTGCGGCTCGACCCTCGATGGTTTCGCTAAGGCTGCGGCCGGCGACGGTTGGACGATCGCCGTGCAGCCGCCCGGCGGCGAGCAGCTCGTGCAGGACCGCGGGGACGCCGCCGGCGCGGTGGAAATCCTCGCCCAGATATTCGCCCGCCGGCTGCATGTTGACGAGAAGCGGCGTTGGGAAGCGCTCGAGCCAATCCTCGGCCGTGATCTCGACGCCCGTGTGGCGCGCCATGGCGGCGATATGCGGCTGCGCATTGGTTGAGCCGCCAAGCGCCGCGGTGAGCGTGATCGCGTCGAGAAACGCTTCGCGTGTGAGAAGCGCCGACGGCCGAACATCCTCTGTCACCAGCCCGACGATCCGCTCGCCGGTTGCATAGGCCATTTGTCCGCGCTCGCGATGGACCGCCGGGATCGCGGCGCAGCCGGGAAGCGACAGGCCGAGCACTTCGGCGATCGCGTTCATCGTGAAGGCGGTGCCCATCGTGTTGCAGTGGCCCGCCGACGGCGCGGAGGCGGCGGCAGCGTCGATGAACTGCTCCTCGTCGATCTCGCCAGCCGCCAGCCGCGCACGACATTGCCAGATGACCGAGCCCGAGCCGACCCGCCGGCCTTCGAACCAGCCGTCGAGCATCGGTCCGCCCGAAAGCACGATCGCCGGGATATCGACCGTCGCCGCCGCCATGATCGCCGCGGGCGTGGTCTTGTCGCAACCGGTCGTCAGCACGACGCCGTCGATCGGATAGCCGTTCAAAATCTCGACGAGACCAAGATAGGCGAGATTGCGGTCGAGCGCCGCCGTTGGACGCCTGCAGTTTTCGAAAATCGGGTGGACAGGAAATTCGATCGGGATTCCGCCCGCATCGCGAATGCCCTCGCGAACCCGGCGGGCGAGGTCGAGGTGGATCCGGTTGCACGGCGCAAGATCACTGCCGCTCTGCGCGATGCCGATGATAGGCCGGCCGGACCGCAATTCCCCTGGCGTCAGGCCATAATTCATGAACCGCTCGAGATAGACCGCGGCCATGTCGGGCCGGTCCGGGCTGGCGAACCAATCGCGCGACCGCAACCGGCGGGGTGCCGCTGCGCCCGGTATCCTGTCGGCGGTCATTGTAGCTGTATACAAGGAACCGTCGGCGGTCTGTCAATCTACGGGCGGCAGGCATCGACCGATGCGCCGCAGCCACATACACCGTATTTGCCCGACCGAGCGCTTGACAGCTCAAAACTGCATACAGTATTCAGGCATGAGGTGGGCAAAGACCCAGGTCACTGCTGGGAGGGGAATGCGATGAGTGGGATTAGACAAGCTCGCAGTGCGTTGTTTTTTGCCACCGCGCTGAGCGTCGCCAGCGCTGGGGCGCAGACCGTATCGATTCCGGCTGGTCAGGCACCCGCGACCCCGCCGTCCGCCCCGCAGGGCTCGTCGAGCGCGGCGACGTCGCCACTATCCGACAGCAGCGTCACCGCGACCGCTTCGGCGCGAAGTCCGGCGACAACCGACAGCAACGGCGACAGCGGGGACATCATCGTTACCGGGTCGCGCATCGTGGCGAACGGCTACAAGGCGCCGACGCCCGTGACCGTCATCACATCGACCGAGCTGTTGAAAAAGGCGCCGGAAAGCATCGCGGCCGGCCTCGAGACGCTGCCCCAGTTCTTCCAGAGCTCGGGTTCGAACGTGACGTCGAGCCAGGCTCGCCAGACCAACTCGGGCAATTATCTCAACCTTCGCGGCCTGGGCGAAATCGAGACGCTGCTCCTGCTCGACGGTCAGCGCCTGCCGCCGACCAGCTATGCCGGCACGACCGACGCCAACATCATTCCCCAGGCGCTCGTTCAGCGCGTCGACGTGGTGACCGGCGGCGCGTCGGCGGCCTACGGGTCGGACGCGGTCGCGGGGGTCGTAAACTTTATCCTCGACACGAAATTCAACGGAATCAAAGTCTCGGGCCAATATGGCATCTCAAGCCGCGCCGATGATCACCAGCAGAAAATCGACATCGCGGCCGGCCACAGCTTCATGGACGGACGGCTCCACGTCGAGGGAAGTTTCGACTATTTCTATCAGCCCGGCATCCCCAACAATGGCGAGCGTCCTTTCGGCGGCAACTTTACAGGCGGCTGGGTTGACGTGGGCTCGAACCCGGCTCGCCCCTGCTCCGCCGGTGCCTGCGCGGCCAACCCCTATACGCCAACCTTCAATGTGCGCCTTGCAAACGGCACCTACGGCACCCTCATCAACTCCGGCCGCTCCGCGGCGCAGGCGGCGGCGCGCAGCGGTTCGACGCCATTCTCGCTCAACGGCTATACGTTCGACGCGTCGACGGGCTTTCACAAGGCGGACCTCGGCACGCTGACGGGCACGCCCAACTTCAACGTCGGCGGCGCGGACACCGCAGTCACCTTCGGCACGACCCTCACAAGCCTGCTTGACACCAAGCAGGGCTTTGGGCGCCTGGATTACGACTTTGGCGGGCATACGACCGCGTTCCTGCAGGGCAGCTTCACCAGTTCGCATACCGAGTTCGTGACCGTCGGCGCAGGCACGCAATTCCAATCCTTCCAGATCTTCAGCGACAACGCCTTCGTGCCGACGGCGGTCTCGACCGCGATGCAGCAGCAGGGGGTCGCCTCGTTCGTCGCCAGCCGCGTCGAAGCCGATCAGGACCCCAAGCGCGCCTATCAGGATGATTATGCGACAACGATCCTGGGCGGCGTCAAAGGCAAGGTCGCGACCTTTGATTGGTCGATCACCGGATCCTATGGCAGTTCGATCTTGGACGCCGCTCACTCGGGCAATTTCGAGCAGGGTCGCTGGTTCGCGGCCGTGGACGCGGTGCGTGACCCGAACGGTAACATCGTATGCCGCGTCACGATCACCAATCCTGGTCTCTATCCCGGCTGCGTTCCCTGGAATCCGTTCGGCCAGGGGTCTCCCTCCAAAGCTTCCTACGCCTATTTCGAGACAGATTCGAGGTTCCGGATTTTCTCAAGCCAGGCCGATGTCGCGGGGAATATTGCGGGCTCGCTGTTTAATTTGCCGGCGGGCGCAGTCAACATCGCGCTCGGTGGGGAGTACCGTCACCAGAAACTGAACGTCACCAGCAACACCGACCCGACCTTTCCAGTCAACCTGACCGGGCTTCGTGCCGCAGCCAATCCCTATAATCTGGAATTCAACTCGACTAATCAAGGCCCGTCAAAGGGACAGCAAGACGTCGAGGAGGGCTATGCGGAAATCGCGGTTCCCGTCCTGAAAAACACGCTCGTACGGAGCTTCGACTTGAACGGTGCGGGACGCTACACGAGCTACAGCGTATCGGGCGGAATCTGGGCGTATAAAGGCGGCTTCAGCCTGATCCCGATCGACCAGCTTCGCATCCGTGGTACCATATCACGTGATATTCGCGCACCAACTCTGAACGAGTTGTTTGCGGGTGTTTCTTCTACGCGCGGCACGTTCACCGACGTGCATACCAGCGTGAATACGAACATCATAACGCTCACACAGGGAAACCCGAACCTGAAGCCTGAAAAGGGCGACACAGTTACGCTCGGCGGAATTTGGCAACCTCCCTTCATCCCGCGCTTCAGCGTTTCGCTCGATTATTATCATATCAAAATCAAGGATCAGATCACGACGCTCAGCACGACGGATTTGAACCAGCGTTGCGAAGATTCGGGCGGTACCGATGTCCTCTGCTCCTTTATCACGCGCCCACTCGCCTTCTCGGACCGCTCGCCTGGGAATTTCCCCACCTCCATCTCGCAGGTGCCGTTCAACCAGGCGTCGCTGACCACCTACGGCTTCGACTATGAAATCAACTATCGCATACCGATGGGGCACCTGTTGAATGGCCAACCCGCGAGGCTTGACTTGCGCGTACTCGGCAACCATACGCCGAGCCTGGTCAGCATCTCCGGAGTGGGGGCCAAGCCGTTGGTGCTCGATGGCACGCTGGCCGGCGGCGGCTCGGGCATTCCAAACGACAAGGTCACGGGATCGCTGCAGCTAACCGAAGGGCCGCTTAGCTTCGGATTTGACGTCAGGTTTATCGGCCCGATGGTTTACACGAAGCAGTCCACCGTGTTTGTTGCGAACAACAACCTGGCCGCAGCTGCCTATCTCAACGCCAACATATCGTATGACATCAAAGTGAGGGGAAATCCTTTGACTTTGTTCGCGACCGGCACCAACCTGACCGATCACTTCGTGTTCGCTCCCCAGCTCAACGCCCAGCCAACCGAATTCTATCCCACCTTCCAGTCGCTTTATGACGTTGTCGGCCGGTATTTCGTGTTCGGCGCACGCGGCCGGTTCTAAATCATGCCTGGGCCGGAGCCGGCGAACCCGGCTCCGGCCTGCCTCTCCGACTAGACTAGCGCGTAGCGGACGCCTGCTACTCAGCCCAGAAGCGTCGACGGGCTGTCTGCCCGATTCCCGGGTTGAACTGATTACGCGGATCCAGCGTGCTATAGTGCGCGACCAACGCCGGCTTCGCCCGGTATAGATGGCCGACATTATGCTCAGCGGGATATTCCGCGCCGCGCTCGTCGAGTAGCCGCCACAGAGCATGCTCGATCGCGAGCGGATCATGCCCCCTGGCCAGAATATAGTCCTGATGAAGAACGTGGCAAAAAAAATGGCCATAGTAGATCTTGTGGAGAAAGGCTCGGTCAATCTCGGTTGGCAAGGTTTCAAACCAGTCGCGCGTGTTTCGGGGTAGCGCGATGTCGAGCGCGATGATTTCCTGGACCCTGTCCGGATGGACGGCTCGATAGCGCACCGCCGCGCCTGCGACTGCGAAGCGGTGGAGGAAGGCCTTGGCGGCCTCCTTGGCGGTGCATTCAAACGCATCGCCGTCCGGCGTCGGGAAGCACCCGCGAAGATAAGCGCGTGCTTCCTCAATCCCGTCGCCGGCAACCTTCAGGATGAGATGATGTTCGAACCGATCACGAAAATCGCGCATCCGGATGGGCAGATGGTTCGGCAGCAGGCGTGAGATCGCCTGCATCGCGCGATCGCTCGCATCGGCGGCGCCAAGTCGCACTGCTATCGAGTCGGCCCGAGCCTTGGCGGCGAACAAGCGGGGCAGCCGGTCCGTCCCAAGCTGTTCGATGGCGACGACCATGTCTTTTCCGTAGCGGTCCGCCAGATCGAACGCATTGCGGTGAATATATTCACCGGCGACCGGCAGCGTCCTGAACCCGCCTAGGATATCTCGGCGAATGTTCGTCAATTGGTCCGGATCATTGGTGCCGACGTAGAAAGTCGCAGTCGTCTCGTCTTTGGGAAAGCTGTCGAGGCGGACCGCCAGCAGGATCACCTTACCCGCGCTGCCGGACGCCTCGAACAGGCAACGCGGGTCGGCGTTGAAGCGCGCCGGCGCCGGGTGGTCAATCGCGCGGACATGGTCGCCATAGGCGCGGTCCGACGCCCAGCGATTGTCGTCATGAATAATGTCCTCAGGCGCAAAGTCGCCGCGTTCGACCCGATCGAGCATCGCTTCGGGATCATTGCCGAGCCGAATGCCGAGGTGATTGATCAGCCGGAGCTCGCCGTCCGCACTGAGTGCAGCATAGAGCGCGAGCTGCGTGAAGGCGGGCCCGCGCCGGACCAGCGATCCGCCCGAATTGTTGCAGATGCCGCCCATCACCGAAGCCCCGATACATGATGAGCCGATCACCGAATGCGGTTCGCGCCCCAGCGGCCGAAGCGCGGCTTCAAGCTCGAACAGCGTGGCGCCGGGCAGGCAGACGACCTGGCGGCCGTGATCGATCAGGTGGACGCCGGACATCCGCAGCATGCTGACGATGACGACGCCGCCGGGATATTCACCGCTTGGGCCCGAACCCCCGGTCAAACCCGTATTCGCCGCCTGCGGGATGAGCGTCACGTCGGCCGCGACGCTCAGCTTCGCGACCCGCCATAGCTCGACAAGGCTTCCAGGGCGCACGACCGCGATCGCCGCGCCTTCGCCGTAGCGATAGCCCTTGCGATAGCGGCGGGTGCCGGCGGGGTCGGTCAGCACATGTCGGCTGCCGACGATACCCCGCAGGCCGCGGATGAGATCGCTTTGCATCGAGGGCTCCTGATCGGTCTGGCACGGCGCGCAAGCACCTGTATACAGGGGCATGCGGAGGGAAGCGATGATGCTCAAACGGTTAGCACTCTTGGGAATGGCCACCGTGCTCGGCGGCGCGCCACATGCGTTTGGCACGCCGCTTGTCTATGTCTCGCTCGAGCGCGGGAACGCGGTCGTGGCTATCGATCCCCAGGCCGCCCGGATCGTCGCGCGCTATAATGTCGGGCAGCGACCGCGTGGGCTTGCGCTCTCGCCCGACGGCCGCTCGCTTTATGTCGCGGTGTCGGGCGCTCCGATCGGCGGTCCGGGCGTCGACGAGGCCAAACTGCCGCCCGCCGACTACGGGGCCGACGGCATCGCCGTCGTCAACCTTGCTTCCGGGCGTTCGCGCTCGTTTCCCGGCGGCAGCGATCCCGAAACCTTCGCGCTCAGCCCAAGCGGCAAGCAGTTGTTCGTCTCGAACGAAGATGCGGGCGCGCTGTCGGCGGTCCCGGTGGCCGGCGGTCCAAGCCGAAGCGCGAAAGTCGGCGACCAGCCTGAAGGCGTGGCGATCACGCGCGACGGGCGAACGCTCTACGTGGCCTGCGAAGGATCGGATTATGTCGCCCAGTTGGACGCCGCCTCATTGCGCGTCGAAAAGACGATCGCGATCACGGGCCGCCCCCGGTCGCTGCTTCTGTCCCGTGATGGGCGCACCGTGTTCGTCGCGGTCGAGACTGCGGGCAAGCTTGCGCTCCTCGACGCCGAGACGGGTCGGCTGAGAACCCTGATCGACCTGGCGCACGGCAACGATAGCATTCGACCAATGGGTCTTGTCGAAGCCCCCGGCGGGCGGCTGTATGTCTCCACCGGGCGCGGCCGGTCGGTGATCGAGGTCAATGTCGATTCCGGGCGTACAGTGCGCACCATTGCCAAGGTCGGTGCGCGGCCGTGGGGCATCGCCCTTATCGACAATGATCGGATGCTCGCCACCGCCAACGGCCCCTCGGACGACATCAGTATCATTGAATTAGCGAGTGGGAAGTTGAAAGCCCGCATCGCGACGGGTGGTGGACCTTGGGGAATTGTCTGGTAACTTAGGTTTTTGATTGGCTGATAAATCTGCTTGCTTGTGAACGCCGCCTTGACACTGAGACGAGACTTTTCCCGCGCTTAAGCTGGAGCCGCGGGCCATACGCGCCTGACAAGTATTTGCGCGAACACGCCTGCTCGCGCGGTCATCGGCCGGGATACTAACAACGATGGATTTGAAGTGGGTTCGAGTTCATTCTTCGATCCGCCCAACTGGTCGGAAACGCAGTTCGCGCCCCATCGAACGCTTCGTTAGCTGAAACGCGTTCAGCCGGTAGTCGGCTTCCCAAGGTGAGCGGAAGGAAGCCGCGTCCTATTCAGGAGATGTTGCTGCGACTAGGCTCGTTGTTTCCGATGAGCCACCAAAAGCCGCTCTGTCGCGTTTGTGAACGAACAGCGGCTTTCGGACGCCTGATTGTGCTTCGCCGAGGGCGAGAATGGGCGCACAGCGGACTTCACGGGGCTGTATCCTTGCCACTCAGCTGTGCCCACGGCTCCCTGCGCTTATAGCGCTCTATCAGAGCGTGCAGGCTTTTCACCGTGACCAATGTAACACTGCCGAGCTTCACCGTCTCGATGGCGCCCTCGTTGATCAGCTCGTAAAGCTTCGACCGGCCGATACCGATCATCTTGGCTGCTTGTGGGACGCGGACCGCGATCGGCTCCGGATCGCCCTTGCCTCCTCGCTTTGACGCGGGAGGGGCGCTCACGACTCAGCGCCGTTACGAGGAGGTGTGGGAGCAGCGGCACCGCCGATCAAACGGCTGATCGACTCCAGGAACATCTGATACCGCCTCTCGCCTGCCGCCTGCGCGTCCGGTCCGGGTTGGGGCAGTGCGGACGAATAGATCAGTTGGTGGCGGATGAAGCGTTGCAGGCTGTGGCTGACGATCGCGGTCTCGCGGTTACCCTCCTCGACGGCGCGTGCGATCCGGTCCAAGCGCGCGACGAGGCGATCGTCGATCTGCGGCGCTGTCCGGCGTGTTATCCACGCCTCGACCATCTCGACCAACAGGTCGGAGCGGGCACGCCGCTGGCTCTTCGCCATCGCGGCCAGACGGCGGCTCATGTCGTCGGGCAAGAATAGCTGGAGGCGGGTCTTGCCGCGGATCACGTCGCGCTCTCCGATGGTGCGGAATTGGGAGCACAATGCGACGGGCAGCCGCCGGGCCGCCATAGCCCGTGTGCACGCCGGAGCACGCTAGGGCACTACGACTCAAATGGAGGGTCCGCCGCGCTGTCTCCCGAACGACCAGTCGATCGACGCTCCACGCGTGATCCCGGAGACGTGTTGGTCGATGTGCTGGTCGAGCACGGGCCGCCAGGGCACGAGCGTGAACTCGTGGCTCCGCTCGATCAGCGCGTAGCGTCCGCTGGTAAGATCGACCGGGCGACGGTAGGTGCCCTCGATGCGCTGGCCATCGATCGGCTCGGCGAAGGCGAGACCCAGATCGCCCGCGAGCTGCGTCGCGGCGCGCTGCAACTCGCGGCGCTTGAGCGTGTCGAGGATGTTGGTGCGGTAGACGACTTCGTTGCCCTCGCGCTTCATCAGGCCCTGATCGACCAGCCACTGCTGGCGCTGCACCATCGCGCGGCGGACATCGCGCCCGAAGCCGTGCGCGGCGCGCTCATGCTCGATGTCATGCACGATTTGGCGGTCGAGCCATGTTGGCGCGTCCGCCGTGAGCTGCCGCTCGATCGGCACGATCGATAGCGTCTCGATCTGGACCGGTCGCGCCTTCGCCCGCTCCACCTCATAAGCGCGCGCCCGGTCGAGGTGATCGGGCGGGATGGTCCAGGTGCCGCACGCACTCCTCTCGACACTGCCCGCCGCGCGGCGAAGCGCTTCGAGACGACGGACGTGCGCCTCGGCGAAGGCGGGGGTCGCCGTGCGATCGTGCGCGAGGTGGAGGTCGGCGCTGTATCGACCACGGCTCGCCGAAGCGACTTCGGCGACGGTGCGGTCGACCTGTCGCGCCTCAGTGGACGTGGGCGAGACACGCACGATGCTGCCCGTCGGCAGGCGCTCGTTCGCTTCGCCGATGTCGAGGTAGTGGCTGCGCCCATCGATCCCGTCGATCACAACGTAGCGGCGTTCGGCGAGTTCATCGGCCAGGCCGCGCGCGACGGCACGGCCAACGATGGTCGGCATGAGCCTCGTGCCATCGTGGAGCGCGTAAAGTTCGGGCGCGCGTTCCGCCCCGCTGCGCTCCATGGCGCGATGCATCGTCTTGATGATGTCGCCGCGCTCGCCCATCGCGCGCAGCACCGGCTCGGCTTCGGGCGCAATCGACCAGCGCAGCGGGGCCTCGCGCGTGGCGAGCTTCATGCGTTCGAGCTGTCGCGCGCGCGCGGTGAGCAGCTGCTGGTGCGAGCGAGCCGCCTCGCCGCCGGTGGCGATCGTGCTCAGGTCCACGACCCCCTTCTCGGCGCGACCGATCAGCGTGCGATCGAGGTCCGTCAACCGCTCCGCGCCGATCTCGATCTCGAGGTGGCGCTGCACCTCGCGCTCGGTCTGCGGGCCGAGGTCGCGCGTCACCACTTCGCTTGCACGGGCGCGGATGCCGTGCGCGATGTAATCGCCTGCAATGTTGAGGATCTTACCGTCCTCGGTGATGCCGCGAACGACGATATGCGTGTGCGGGTGGCCGGTGTCGTGGTGATCGACCGCCACCCAGTCGAGCGTCGTCTCGAGATCGGCCTCGACCTTAGCCATCAGGTCGCGCGTGAACGGCTTCAGGTCGTCGTAGGCCACGCCATCCTCGGGCGCGACGATGAAGCGGAACTGATGTCGATCCTCCGCCCCGCGCTCGATAAACGCCTCGCGATCCACGTCGTCCGAGAAGGTCGAATAGAGCCGGCCGCGCTCGCCCTCGCGCGTGACACCGTCGCGCTCCAGGTAGGACAGGTGCGCGCGCCCGGCCCCCTGCTTCCCGGCCATCTTCACGATCCGCGCCTTCACCGCCACGCGCCGGGCCCGAACCCGGGTCCCGGCCCGATCTACCGACCACTCCGGCGAGCGTGGCAGCGTGGCCGCAATCTTCGCGCCGCGCCCGCGCGCGTTGAACCGGCCGCTCGGTGCTTTGGGCCTGGGTGGCAGCACGCTTCGCAGTCGGCGCGGGTTGGCGCCGGTGCGGGCGACCCGCTGGATCAGGTCGGTTGATTTGGTGGTGGTCCCTGCGACTTTGCCTCGGCGGGAGCGGCCCATTCTTGGCTCGAAATCGTCGTCGTGTTGCTTCATACTGAGCGAATGTCGGTCAGGAGTGCTCGCCCGCAAGTATCTCCCTTCCACCTCCACCTAATCAGCCGAAAGCGACTGCTTTTGTGGCTACTTGTCTCCCGATTACGCATTCGGGAGCGGAGGTGTCTCCCCAGAAAACGACGTGCAGACAGGCACTTGAGCGGCCATTGCCGCTGCGAAGGCACTTCGCTTTATCTTGCTATAAGCCCCTCTGCCTTCTTCTACCTCCAACGAGCCCCCCAGCCAACTGCAAATGTCCGAGTAAATTTCAACAGAAAATAAGCCGCTGGTTAGCCGATCGAGCGCACGTTATCCGCCTCGACGATCCCCATCCCGGCCGCATGTTCACGGATCGTGGATGCGAGATAGGACGGGCCCAGGTGCGCGTAGTGTTTGCGCGTCATCCGCTCGTCCGCATGGCCGAGTGCTTCGGCGATCACCGCCATCGGCACGCCCGCGCGCGCGAGCCGTGCGCCATATGTGCGCCGGAGATCGTGAAATGTGGCGCGCTCGACTGCGCCCGCTTCGCACGCATCGATCAGATAACGCGCTTGTTCGCTCGCGCCCCAACGTCGCCCAGCCGGGTGCGTGAAGAGGAAAGCGGACGGAAGTTTGCCCGCCGCCGCGCGCGTCAACAGCGTGACACCCTCGGCTTCGAGGTAGATGTTTTGCACCTTCCCGCTTTTCGTGTTGCCGAGCTTGAGCGTCGCCGAAAGGGGATCGAAGTCGCGCACTTTGGCGTCGGCGAGGCTGCCGTAGCGCGCGCCGGTCAGCATCGCCGCCTGCGCCATCGGACGGAATGCCGGGTCCATCGCGTTCACCAGCCGTCGCGCTTCGGCGTCGGTCAGATAGCGCACTTTGGCGGAGTCCACGGCCTTGAACGGCTTCACCTTGCGCCAAGCTGCGTCGGTCGGGATCCGGCCTTCCCGGAAGGCGACATTGAGCGCCGCCTTGAGCACGGTCAGGTCGCGGTTGGCGGTCGACCGACGGCGACGGATCGCCTCGGCGTCCGCAAGCTCGCGCACGTTAGCCACCTTCGCGAAGCGGCCGGTGCGGAGCTTGGCGGGCGAGGCCGCGCGCGCCTTGTGCCAGTCGCCGATCTGTTTGGCCGTGAGCGCGGCGGCGTCGATGGTGCCCAGCGCGGGGCGGATGATGGCCTCGACGCGGTTGCGCGTGTGCTCCAGGCTCTTGCCTTCGAAACCGGCAAGATAGTCGGTGAGCGCTTCGTCCACCGTATAGGGCTTGTTGGTGGGCCGACGCCCACCGCTCGCAACCTCTGCGAACCATGCTCGCGCGCGTTCCTGCGCCTGTGCGAAGTTCAGGATGCGCTCGCCGTCCGCGTCGGTCACGTCGTCGGCTTCCCCGAGCGTTGTTTTGACGTAGCCGCCCTCGCCGCCGGGCTTGCGATAGCGGGCGATCCATCGGCCGCCCCGCGTCCCTCGATAATAGCCGAGATGCGCGCCCTCATTGATCGTGCGCCAGTAAGGGTCGGTCCCCACCGCGAGCCGCTCGCGCACCGCCCGGCTCGTCAGCCTCGCATCCTTGACCGTTCGTGCCATACGCTGCCCCGAACTACGGTAATACTTCGGTAATAAGCATGGACGGACGGGGGCGAACGGTCAAGGACGAAATGGCGGGTTTCTGCGGAATCTTGGCGTCCATACCCGTCCGAAAAGGGGTATCCTGAGGCTCTTTCACGGCGAGAACACGGGTTCGAGTCCCGTTGGGGTCACCAGCTTCACCAGCCCGCGCCTGATATTCGGGGCGGAGCCACCGCAGATGGCCCGCCTTCTCCTCGGCGGCGCGTTCGGCGTTCGGCGCGACCAGGCGCGCGACAATCTTGATGGAGGGTAGGTCGGCGGGCCAGCCGTAGGCGGCACGACGGCCGCGTCCAAGCGCTCAGGGAGCTCGCGCACGATCCAGGCGCGGGCGTCGCGCGCGTCCGCCTCCTGCGTGGCGAGCGGGGTTCCGGTGCGGATCAGCGCGATGAGGTTGTAGAGGCCGGTCATTGTCAGTCGCGGGTGTTCGGCGAGCGCGGCCTGCGGGTGGCGTCCAGCTCGTCGGCGACGGCGGCGATGACCTTCCATTGGGCGGGCGTGGCGTCGGGGAGGGGGAGGGATCGAAAACTTTGAATTTGTTATAGCGATTGTCGTTCCTCACGCCTAGCCAACCGCCCACGCGGAGCGTCTACTCGGTATGCACGCGCGAGGATAGGACGCCCAAATGGAACGGATCGTCGCTTGCGGTCGCCACGATCATGTTATCGGGCAGGATCGCGGCGTCTAGGAACTCTAAGATGCGATGTTTCGCGGTTTCGACGGTGGCAATGTAGCTGTAGCGGCGCGCATGTGTGGACGGCCCCTGGAGTGCAAGAGGTATTCTGCTGGATTTGACGGGCGGTGCGACGGCGGTCATGTGTCCGGCCTTTGACGC
>JAABUQ010003493.1_pt1 | contig 28742 bp, 27 predicted proteins | sample 5560001 | NCBI WGS metagenome assembly JAABUQ01 (sample SAMN10711888, study PRJNA513371) | rock metagenome | isolation source: Antarctica rocks | place: Antarctica: Victoria Land, Finger Mt nord | collected 2015-12-18 | reverse complement strand
CCAAACAGCGATCCCACTTGTTCCAACCACCTGTCGATCCCGCTCCAGAAAAGAGGCGGAGACCTTGAATCACACGCGGAATCCAGCCGTCAACCATGCACAGAAGAAAACTGATGGATGGTGAGGTTGGGGCCTCAAGCCCCGTCCCGAACTCTAGGTGTCATCATGACCCGCATCGGTCGCATTCTTACGGCGCTTCCCGTCCTTGCCACTGTGGCGCTCGCGCCCACCATGGCGAATGCCGAGTTTTACCGCGGCGGCTACGGTGGTTATCGTGGCGGCTACGGTGGCTATCACGGCGGCTATGGGTATGGCCACCGCGGCTTCGGCGTCGGCCCGTTTGTCGGCGGGGCGGTGTTGGGCCTCGGCCTTGGTGCCGTGATCGCGGGCGCCCCGCGCTACTACGCGCCGCCGCCCGTGGTTTATGCGCCGCCGCCCGTGTATTACCCGGCCCCGGTCTATGCGGCGCCGGCTTACCCGGCGCCGGGCTATATCGCGCCGGGCTATTATCCCCGCTAATCCGGCGGCGGGCGGTTAGGCGATGCGGACCCGCACGTTGCCGACGCCGTCCACCATGCCCTCCAGGAGATCGCCGCGTTCCACTGCGGCGACCCCTTCCGGCGTGCCAGTGAAGATCAGGTCCCCGGCCTCAAGCCGGACCAGCTTCGACAGATAGGCAATGGTTTCTGGGATGCTCCAGATCAGCTTCCCGACATCGCTGGACTGCCGGACCGTGCCGTTCACCCGCAGCTCAACGCGGCCTGGCGTCACGCCCGTCGCAGGCACCATATCGCCGATGGGCGCGGAATGGTCGAAGCCCTTTGCCATGTCCCAGGGACGACGGGCCTTCTTCGCCGTGTCCTGCACGTCGCGCCGGGTCATGTCGAGGCCGGCGGCAAAGCCCCAGACGTGACGCATCGCCTCGGCTTCCGCGATGTCCGCGCCGCCGGATTTCAGCGCCACGACGAGTTCCATCTCATGATGCAGGTCCGCGGTCATGGAGGGATACGGCATGTCCGCGCCGCCCGTCAGCAGGGCGTCCGCGGGCTTGGTGAAGAAGAACGGCGGCTCGCGGTCCGGGTCGTGGCCCATCTCCCGCGCATGCTCCGCGTAGTTGCGGCCCACGCAGTAGATGCGGCGCACCGGGAAGCTGCCGCCGCCCGCGACGGGCACAGCGGTCTGGGCGGGCGGGGAGATGACGTAATCGGGCATGGCTGGCGTCCTGGCGTTGCGACGGCGCAGCCTACCCGCCCCGGCCGGCGTTAAAAAGGGTCGCCAACCCTGCACGCTTCCGGTATCGCGAGGTTCATCAAGGGAACGTCGCATGGTCGTCACAGGCTCAAAATCACTCTACATCCAGGTGCTGGCCGCCGTGGCGGCCGGCGTCGCGCTTGGGCACTTCTACCCCCAGATTGCGGTGCAGATGCAGCCGCTGGGCGACGCCTTCGTCCGGCTGGTCCGGATGCTGATCGCGCCCATCATCTTCCTGACCGTCGTGGTCGGCATCGCCAAGCTGACCAACACCGCAGGCGTCGGGCGCATTGGGTTGAGGGCGATCATCTACTTCGACGTTTTTACGACCGTCGCCATGCTGATCGGCCTGCTCGTCGGGCACTTTGTTGCGCCGGGCGTGGGCGTGAACGCCGATCCCAAGAGCCTCAGCGCCGGCTCGGTCGCCCACTACATCGACCCTAAAGCCAGCCCGAGCACCACCGAGTTCCTGATCAACATCATTCCGGACCAGGTGTTCAACGCCTTCGCCAAAGGCGAGATCCTGCCGGTGCTGTTCTTCGCCGTGCTGTTCGGCGTGGCGCTCGCCAAGGTTGGGGAGCGGGCGTCTGGTCTGGTCCGCGGCTTGGACCAGGCCAACGCGGCGTTCTTCGGCATGGTGTCGCTGATCATGCGCGTGGCGCCGCTCGGGGCGTTCGGCGCCATGGCGTTCGCCATCGGCCGCTACGGCATCGGCACGCTCGGCAACCTCGTGTTCCTGATGCTCGCCTTCTACGCGACCTGCGTCCTGTTCGTGTTCGTCGTGCTGACCGCCGTCATGGCGTATTGCCGCCTCAGCCTGTTCCAGTTGCTGCGCTACCTGAAGGAGGAATTCTTCATCGTCCTCGGCACCTCTTCCTCCGAGGCGGCGCTGCCGACCTTGATGGAGAAGCTTGAGAACCTCGGCTGCTCCCGCCCGCTGGTCGGCCTGGTCGTGCCGCTCGGCTACGCTTTCAACCTTGATGGCACCAGCATCTACTTCACTATGGCCATCGCCTACATCTCGCAGGCGCTCAACATCCCGCTCAGCCTGGAGGAATGGGGCGGCATCCTGCTGATCCTGCTACTGACCTCCAAGGGGGCGGCGGCGGTCACGGGCGGCGGCTTCATCACGCTGGCGGCGACGCTCGGCACCCTGGCCGGCAAGATCCCGGTCGAGTCCATCGCGCTGGTGTTCCCCATCGACCGCTTCATGTCGGAAGCGCGGGCCATCACCAACCTGTTCGGCAACGCCGTCGCCACCATCTTCGTCGCCCGGTGGGAAGGCCAGCTCGACCACGCCCGCGCCCGCGCCGTGCTGGCCCGGCACACCGCGCCGGAGGTGCTCAGCCGGGTCTAAGCATCATTCTGCGGAGTGTGCTTACACGCAGCAGGTAAAATGATGCGTCTTCAACGACTCCTAAGCAGGCATTCGTGGCGCAAGCTACGAATGCCTGCTTAGGGCCGCCCGCCGTGAACGCGGCCAGCAACCGGACCTTGTGCCGGCCCGGCGGCGCGTGTCAAACGGCGGCATGACCCCCATCCTCGCCATCCATGGCGGCGCCGGCACCATGTCGCCCGACAGCATGACCCCGGACGCCGAGCGCGCCCACCGCGCCGGGCTGCACCGCGCCCTGATGGCCGGGCATGCGGTTCTGGCGGCAGGCGGCCCGGCGATGGAGGCCGTGACCGCCGCCGTCGCCGCGCTGGAGGACGATCCCCTGTTCAACGCCGGCCGCGGCGCGGTGCTCACCCGCGACGGGCGGCACGAGATGGACGCGGCCGTGATGGACGGCGCGACCCTGGCAGTGGGCGCGGTCGCCGGCGTCTGCGGCCCGCGCAACCCGGTGCTGGCGGCCCGCGCCGTCATGGAACGGTCGCCGCATGTCTTGCTGGCCGGCCCCGGCGCGCTCGACTTCCTGCGCGCCCAAGGCGTGGCGTTCGCGGACCCCGAGTACTTCGACACGTCCCGGCGCCGGGATGCGCTCCAAGCGATGCTGGCGGCCGAAGCGGAGGTCAGCCCCAACATCGACGACGCCGACCGCCACGGCACGGTGGGCGCGGTGGCGTTGGACGGCGCCGGACGCCTTGCCGCCGCCACCAGCACCGGCGGCATGACCGGGAAGCTGCCCGGGCGCGTCGGCGACACGCCGCTGCCCGGTGCCGGCACCTGGGCGGATGCGGTTTGCGCTGTGTCGGCGACCGGCCATGGCGAGAGCTTCATCCGGATTGCCGCCGGGCACGAGGTGTCCGCGCGGATGCGGCTGGCGCGGGAGGACCTCGACGGCGCCACGGCCGCGGTGATGACGGCGCTGGAAGCAGTCGGCGGCACGGGCGGCTTCATCGCGGTGGACCGCGCCGGGCGCGTGGCGCTGCCGTTCAACACGCGCGGCATGTATCGCGGCATCGTGGGCGCGGACGGCATGGCGCGCACCGGGCTGTATCGGGAGCCGCTGCAGCCGGGGTCCGGGGCGAAGTAACCGGTCCCTCCGGCGCTTGTGCCGCGCCACCCTACCGCTTAACTCTCAATCATACAGTGAGCAGGGAATAGGGTGATGAGCTACAGGGTCGCGGTTGTCGGCGCCACGGGTGCGGTCGGGCGCGAGATCCTGAAGACCCTGGCCGAACGGGACTTCCCGGTCAGCGAGATTGCCGCCGTCGCTTCCGCCCGGTCCGCCGGGCAGGAGGTCAGTTTCGGCGAGAAGTCCGTGCTGAAGGTCAAGAACCTCGACACCTTTGATTTCGCCGGCTGGGACATCGGGCTGTTTAGCCCCGGCGCCAGCGTGTCCGCCGTGCACGCCCCGCGCGCCGCCGCCGCCGGGTGCCTGGTCATCGACAACACCAGCCAGTTCCGCATGGAGCACGACGTGCCGTTGGTGGTGCCGGAGGTGAACCCCGGGGCGCTGCGCCGCATCCGCCGCGGCATCGTCGCCAACCCGAACTGCTCGACGATCCAGATGGTCGTGGCCTTGAAGCCGCTGCACGACCGGTTCCGCATCAAGCGCGTGGTGGTCGCGACCTACCAGTCCGTGTCCGGCGCCGGCAAGGACGGCATGGACGAGCTGTGGGCGCAGTCGCGCGCCATGTACGTGAACGACCCGGTGACGGCGCAGGAGTTCACCAAGCCCATCGCCTTCAACTGCATCCCGCACATCGACAAGTTCATGGAGGACGGCTCCACCAAGGAAGAGTGGAAGATGGCGGTCGAGACGCGGAAGATCCTGGACCCCGACATCCTCGTTCATGCAACCTGCGTGCGGGTGCCGGTGTTCATCGGCCACAGCGAGGCCGTCAACGTCGAGTTCCACGAGCCGGTGTCCGCGTCCGACGCCCGCTCCCTCCTGCGCGAGGCGCCCGGCGTCGTGGTGATGGATACCCGCGACGACGGCGGCTACATCACGCCCGCCGATTGCGCCGGGGAGGACGCGGTGTTCGTGAGCCGCATACGCCGCGACCCGACGGTGGAGCACGGCCTGTCGTTCTGGTGCGTGTCGGACAACCTGCGCAAGGGGGCCGCGCTGAATGCCGTGCAGATCGCCGAGACTATGGTGGCGCAGAATCTGCTCAAAAGGGCGGCCTGACGCCCGGGGAAGCTCCGTCAGCAGCGGCCTGATCCCGGCCGCGGTTCCTCAATGCAGAGGTGGTGTTCGGTTGACCATCCGTTGACCCTGCCCACCTCAAGCCATAGGAACACGCATGCTATTGCTCGGAGCTGACCACCCCATGGCTGCACTATGAAGGATGTCCGGGACGCCCTGATGGTGGCGTATACCAGCGACGGCAAGACGGTGCGCCGCCCGCTTTCGCCGCATTTGCAAATCTACACGCCGCAGATGACGTCGATCCTGTCGATCATGAACCGCGTGACCGGGATTGCGGTTTCTTTGGGCACTCTGTTGCTCGTGTGGTGGCTGGTTGCCGCTGCCAGCGGGCCGGGCGCGTTCGCTACGGTGCAGGGTTTCATCGCCTCGCCGGTCGGGCTGTTCGTGCTGTTCGGCTGGACGGTGTCGCTGTTCTTCCATTTCTTCAACGGCATTCGGCATCTGGCCTGGGACGCCGGCTTTGGCTTCGACCTGCCGCAGACCTACGCGAGCGGCTGGGCCGTGGTGGTCGCGACCGCGGTCAGCAGCGTGCTGGTCTGGGCCGTCGGCCTTTGGCTGCTTTGAGGGGCTGAGCCATGCGCGAAAGCATTTCCATCGACGTGCGCCGCAGCCAGCTCGGCCGGGCGCGCGGCGTCGGCGCCGGGCACTCGGGGGTTGAGCATTGGCGGGTTGAGCGGATCACCAGCATCGCGCTGGTGCCGCTGACGCTGTGGTTCATCTATGCGATGCTGCATTTGGTCGGGGCGCCGCAGCCCGCCGTTGCGGCGTGGGCCGGCAACCCGATCAACGCAACGCTGCTCCTGGTGCTGATCGCCATCACCTTCCATCACATGCATCTGGGCTTGCAGGTCGTCTGCGAGGATTACGTGTCCAACAAGTGGCAGATGACCCTGATGATCCTGGGCGCGAAGGCGGCGTCGCTCGTGCTTGGGCTGCTGGCCAGCGTCGCGGTGTTGAAGATGGCGCTGGCTTAGGCCGCATCTGGCTGAAACCGCGTCCGACGCCATATCAGTTCTATCCCTTCTGAGGCGAGCCACATGAACGCGATCACCATGCCGTCGGCACGGGCCTACAATGTCATCGACCATACTTACGACGTCGTCGTGGTGGGCGCGGGCGGCGCCGGGCTGCGCGCGACGCTTGGGATGGGCGCCGCCGGGCTGCGGACCGCATGCCTGACCAAGGTGTTCCCGACCCGCAGCCACACGGTCGCGGCGCAGGGCGGCATCGGCGCGGCGCTGGGCAACATGGGGGAGGATGACTGGCGCTGGCACATGTACGACACCGTGAAGGGGTCGGACTGGCTGGGCGACCAGGACGCGATTGAATACATGTGCCGTGAGGCGATCCCGGCCGTCTATGAGCTGGAGCATTACGGCGTGCCGTTCAGCCGGACGGAGGACGGCCGCATCTACCAGCGCCCGTTCGGCGGGCACATGAAGGATTACGGCAAGACCCCGGCAATGCGTGCCTGCGCCGCCGCCGACCGTACCGGCCATGCGATCCTGCACACGCTGTATCAACAGAGCCTCAAGCATGAGGTCGAATTCTTCGTCGAGTATATCGCGCTCGACCTCATCATGGATGAGGAGGGGGCTTGCCGCGGCGTGATGGCCTGGTGCCTGGAGGACGGGTCCATGCACCGCTTCCGGGCGCAAAATACCGTGCTCGCCACCGGCGGCTACGGCCGAGCCTATTTCAGTTGCACCAGCGCGCATACCTGCACAGGCGATGGCAACGGCATGGCAATCCGCGCAGGCATTCCCATGCAGGACATGGAGTTCGTGCAGTTCCACCCGACCGGCATCTACGGCTCCGGCTGCTTGATCACCGAGGGGTCGCGTGGGGAAGGGGGGTATCTCACCAACTCCGAGGGCGAGCGGTTCATGGAGCGTTACGCGCCGACCGCCAAGGACCTGGCCAGCCGCGACGTGGTGTCCCGCTCCATGACGCTGGAGATCAACGCCGGGCGGGGCGTGGGCGCGAACAAGGACCATATCCATCTGCACCTTGAGCATTTGGGCGCCGAGTTACTGCATGAGCGCCTGCCGGGGATCAGCGAGACTGCAAAGGTGTTCGCGGGCGTTGATGTGACCAAGGAGCCGATCCCGGTGCTGCCGACCGTGCATTACAACATGGGCGGCGTGCCGACGAATTACCGTACCGAGGTGCTCCGCCCGACCAACCGCGACCCGGACGCCGTGGTGCCCGGCCTGATGGCGGTCGGCGAGGCTGCTTGCGTGTCTGTGCACGGCGCGAACCGGCTCGGCACCAACTCGCTGCTGGACCTCGTGGTGTTCGGCCGCGCCGCGGCGCACCGGGCCGCCGAGATCATCAAGCCCGGCGCCAGCCAGGCGCCATTGCCGGCACGCGCCGGGGAGGCGACGCTGGACCGGTTCGACCGCACCCGCAATGCCAGCGGCGGCACCAAGGTCGCCGCCATGCGGTTTGAGCTGCAGAAGGTCATGCAGTCGCACGCGGCCGTATACCGGAATAGCGAGAGCCTCAAGGAGGGTGTGTCGAAGATGCAGGGCCTGTGGTCCGGCATGGCCGACATGCAGGTGAGTGACCGCTCGCTGATCTGGAACAGCGATTTGGTCGAGGCGCTGGAGTTCGACAACCTGATGGGCAACGCCATGACCACGATGGTCAGCGCCGAGAACCGGCACGAAAGCCGCGGCGCCCATGCCCATGACGACTTCCCCGACCGTGACGACGGCGAATGGATGAAGCACACCCTCGCGTGGTGCGACCCCCAAGGCAAGGTGGACTTGGGCTACCGCGAGGTGAAGATGCAGACGCTGACCAACGAGGTCTCCGTGTTTCCCCCGAAGAAGCGTGTGTACTAGAAGCGCGTCTATTAGGCGAAAGAAGCAGAAACGATGGCCACCTTTACGCTGCCCAAGAACAGCAAGATCGGGCAAGGGCAAACCTTCAAGGCTGCGCCCGGCGCAACCCGGACCAAGGAGTTCAAGGTCTATCGCTGGAATCCCGATGATGGCGCCAACCCGCACATCGACACCTATGAGCTTGACCTCGACAAGGTGGGACCGATGGTTCTGGACGCCCTGATCTACATCAAGAACGAGGTCGATCCGACGCTCACCTTCCGTCGGTCGTGCCGGGAAGGGATCTGCGGCAGTTGCTCGATGAATATCGACGGCGGCAACACCTTGGCCTGCCTCAAGGCGCATGACGAGGTGAACGGCGCGGTCCGCATCTATCCGCTGCCGCATATGGCCGTGGTGAAGGACCTGGTGCCCGACCTTTCCCAGGCCTACGCCCAGCTCCGCAGCATCGAACCGTGGCTCAAATCCGACACGCCGCCGCCGCCGGATGCCGAGCGGCTGCAGAGCAAAGAGGAGCGGGCCAAGCTCGACGGCATGTGGGAGTGCATCCTGTGCTTCTGCTGCACCACCTCCTGCCCCAGCTATTGGTGGAACGGCGACCGTTATCTCGGCCCGGCTGTGCTGCTCCAGGCCTACCGCTGGATCGCCGACAGCCGGGACGAGTACACCGGCGACCGGCTGGATGCGCTGGAGGACTCTTACAAGCTGTACCGCTGCCACACGATCATGAACTGCACCAAGACCTGCCCCAAGGGCCTCAATCCCGCCAAGGCCATCGGGGAGATCAAGCAACTCTTGGTGGATCGGAAGGGCTGACCACCCCGCGGGTTCTCCGAATTGGCATTCAACGGCACGTTGGAGACGCGGCTCGGCCGCACGGACGCTTGGCGTGACAGCCTGCTGGTTGATCACGCCGTGTTCCGCACGGTTTGGACCAACTTCGCTGAAGTGATCCCCGGGCGGCTTTACCGCTCCAATCATCCGACGCCGGGCCACTTGGCGGCGGCAGCCCGGCGTCTCGGCCTGCGTACCTTGGTTAACCTGCGCGGCCAGCGGAAGTGCGGGTCGGATGCCTTGTCGCGCGCCGCCGCGGCCCGGCTCGGCCTGGTGCACGTTGATATGGCCTTCGAAAGCCGCGGCGCCCCGCACCGGGACCGCATCCTGCGTTTCGCCGATATCTACCGGACGCTGCAAACCCCGGCGCTGATGCACTGCAAGTCCGGCGCCGACCGGGCTGGCCTGGCCTCCGGCCTTGCCATCATGTTCGAGGGCGGCACCGCAGCGGAGGCGTTGAAGCAGTTGTCCTGGCGTTTCGGCCATTGGCGCCGGGCACGCACCGGCGTGCTCGACGCTTTCTTCCTATGCTACGCCGCGGACGCCGAGGGCCGCCTGCCGTTCATGGAGTGGGTCCGCACCGAGTACGACGAGGCCGCGCTGAAACAAGACTTCGTGGCGGGCGGTTTCAGCAGCTTCGTGACCGACCGGGTGCTGCGGCGCGAATAGGCTACGCCGCGCGGGTCAACCGCTTCATAAACGCCGAAACCTTGTGCCGCCGCAACTCGTACCGCGCCTTGTCGTCCGTGGTCATCCAATTCAACTGGATGACGTAGCGGCGCCCGACGAACTGCTTGTGGCCATGCCAGGTGGTCGGGCCGTTCGGAAACACCAGCAGGGTGCCGTTCACCGGAGGCACCTCGACCGCATAATCCTCGATGTCGTTGGGACCGCGCAGCAGCCGCAGGCAGCCCTCCTGCTTGGCCCAGGCTTCCGTGTCCGGATTTAGATAAAGCAGCACCGTGACCCGCTTGGCCGTGCTGTCGCAATGGATGCGGCCGTCCTTCTCGCGCGATTGGCCGCGCAGCGTCACCATCACGGGCGCGTCGTCCAGCGCCAGGCCGAACTTCTCGGCGACCGCGGTGCGGAACCGGTCGCCTTCAAGCTCGGCGACCATGGCGCGGGCGGCGTCGCCGAGGCGCAGGCCTTGCGTCGGGAACGACCCGCCCTTGGACAGCACCGGCAATTCCTGCACCACCTGCCCCAGCACCGACGCCGGGACGAATTGCGGGACGACGACGTGGGTGAATGGGTCGGAACCGATCGGAGCGGCGGCTAGGGCCGCGTAATCAAGTGCGTTCATTCAACGAAGCTAGGCCGACCCGCCCCGCCGTTCAACCGCCGTGCCCGGCGGCGTCACGTGCGCGGGTCGCGCACCGCGCGGAGCACGCCGCCGGTCGCCAGGAACTGCGCGCATCGCAGGCGCCCCTCGCAGCACGGCTCCGGCAGCCGCGCCGAGACGCGCATCCAGCCCTCCGCCGTGCAGGTAAAGAGTTGCTTTGCCGCCGGGGTGCGGTATTCGACCGCGGAAGCGGAGCCGACGAGGATCACGCCCATCGCGAGTGCCGCCCAAACCATCCTCATGGCCCGTCTCTCCTTTGAGTTGCAATTCTCGGACAAACGTCTCGTTAAATCCATAGATTGGTTACTAACTCGCAATTTCTTGATCTGTGGCTTTAATGTCGCATTCGTCCCACCGGAGCCAACGCATGATCCCGCCCCAAGATGCCGCCGCTGGCGGGCCGCTTGCATCGTACCGCGCCCGGCTCGCCGCGGGCGAGTTGGCCACCGACCCGTCGCAGGCCTTGGTCGCCGAGCGTTTGCAGGCGCTGTGGACCCGGCTTCGCGGTTACGAGGCGGAAGCGCCGGCGGCGCCGGGCTTCTTCGGCCGCATGTTCCGCAAGCGGCGGGACGACATGCCGGAGGACTTCCCGCTTGGGCTTTACCTGGTCGGCGACGTGGGCCGGGGCAAAAGCATGTTGATGGACCTGTTCTTCGACACGGCCGACGTGCCGCGCAAGCGCCGCATCCACTTCCACCAATTCATGCAGGAGGCGCACCAGCGCATCTACGCCTGGCGCCGCGCCCCGCACCGCCTGGCCGATCCGCATTCCGACGACCCGATCCCGCCGCTCGCCGACGCCATCGCCGCCGAGGCCTCCCTGCTGTGCTTCGACGAGTTCCAGGTGAACGACGTCGCCGACGCCACCATCCTGGGCCGGTTGTTCAAGGCGCTGTTCGCCCGCGGCGTCGTGGTGGTCGCCACCAGCAACATTCGGCCGGACGACCTGTTCGCCGGGCAGCCCGGACGCGACGCCCTGCTGCCGTTCATCGCGCTGTTGAAGCAGCATCTGGACGTGCTGGTGATGGAGGGCAGCCGGGATTGGCGGCGGCAACGGCTGCGCGGCATGCCGACCTGGCACGTGCCGGCGGACGGTCGCGCCGACCGCGCGCTGGATGCGGCCTTCCATGAGCTGACCGGCGGCGCCAAGCCGCGGCCGGAGCGGCTGATGGTCATGGGCCGGGTCTTCGCGGTGCCGCTCGCGGCAAAGGGGGTTGCGCGGTTCGATTTCGACGCGCTGTGCGGGCAGCCGCTGGGCGCCGGGGACTACCTGGCGCTGGCGACGCATTACCAGGCGCTGGTGCTGGACGGCGTGCCCCGGCTGTCCCCGGACAACTATGACCTGGCCCGACGCTTCATCGTGCTGATCGACGCGCTCTACGACCACCGGGTCAAGCTGGTCGCCAGCGCCGACGCGGCGCCGGACCAGCTCTACCAGCGGGGGGAGGGCGCCCAGGCTTTCGAGCGCACCGCGTCACGCCTGGAGGAGATGCAGAGCCGTGAGTATCTAGGCCTGCCGCACCTGACCTGAGCAGCCGCGCCCGCCCTACTGGAACGGCAGGTAGCGGAAGCTGACCATGACGATGTTGTTGTCCGTCCCATTGTTGCCCTGGCCGCCGCGCGGCGCGATGCCGGCGAACACGTCGCGCCGGATATAGGCGTATTGCGCGCCGACCTGCGCCGTGCCGTAACCGCCGCGCAGGACGCGCCACCAGGCGCCGAGCGTGCCCTCGACCAGCCCCGACGTGTTGGCCGTGCATGGTGCCGTGCTGAGTTCCGTGGAGCACCCGGCGTTGGAGTAGAGCGGGCTGCCGTAGCCGTAGCCTCTGCCCGCTTCGGTGAAGCTGCGGCGGCCCGCCTGCTCCGTCCCGACATAGCCATACAGGTCAACCGTTGGGACCGGTGGCCGACCACCCCGACCAGCGCCGACAGCGACGGCAGCGGCACGGGCGCACCCGACTGGGACAGCACCGAGTCTGGGAGCTGGCTCGTCCCGTAGCGGCCGAGGCCGTATCCGGCCAGGATGCTGCCGCGGAGCGACACCTTGCCTCCAAGGAAGGGGACGCTTGCCGCGAGGCCGCCGCCGCCGGCCAGCGTGGTGTTGTTGCGGCCGGTGCCGACGACGCTCACCCGGTCGTGCAGGAAGCGGGCGATGCCGAAGGCCTCGAAATGGCCGAAGCCGGGGTCGTAGGCCACCTTGGCAATGACGTCGGGCGCGATGTCGGTGCTGTAGTTGACCGTGGAGGCCAGGACGCCGGACCCGGGGTTCTGGAAGTTGGCCGTGCCGCCGATCGTGCCGGCGCCGTTCGGGCCGACATAGGTCACGTTCTGCGGCTGCTCCAGCGACAGGCCGGCCCAGAGCTTGTGCTCCGCGAAGTCCTTGACCACGCGGATCTGCGGCTGGCGTGCCCAGTTGAAGCCGACGGCGTACTGCGCGTCGATGGTGAGCGGGATGTCCTCCCGGCGCGGCGTGATGCCGACCTGCTGCTGGGTCAGCAGGCTCCAGCTCTGGCCGCCGAGGACGTGGAGGCCGAGGTCGGCGTTGTCATACGTGCCGTAGGCCTGGCGGAGCCGGAGGTTGTAGCTGTTGGACTCGTTCTGGTTGGCGGTGGGCGAGCCGCCCTGGAAGTCGGTCTCGAAATAAGCGGCCAGCTTCTGCGTGGGCGAGATAGCGCCCTCGGCCAGCAGCGAGATGCGGCTCTGCCGGGCCGATCCCCGGAACTCGTTTTCGTGGTTGAGCGGCGAGTTCGGGAATGGGATGCCGGTGTTGAAGTTGGAGGCGATGTCGGCAATCTCGTTGCGGGTCCGGAAGATGCCGGCGGCTTCGACGAAGCCGCCCAGGGTTACGCTGATGCCGCCGAGGCGGATCGTGCCGTTCGGTGTCGGGTTCGGCGTCGTCGAGGCGTTCTGCTGCCCCGTGGTTTCCCCGCCAGGCCGGGTGTCGCTCAGCCCGCCACCCCCCTGCGGCGCCGTCGCCATCAGGCCCTGCCGAGCGTTGGCCGGGGCCGTGCCGGCTGCTGCCGTGGCTGGCTGTCCGGCGCGGCCGCCCGACTCGGCTTGGGCCGCGGCGCGGGCCTGGGCGGCCTCCTGCCGTGCCGCCCGGACCTGGGCGTCGCGGGCGGCCAGGTCGCGCCGCATCGCGCGCAGCTCGTCCTGCAAGCCGCGGATCTAGGATTCGATCGCGTTCATCCGCCCGGCCGCGCCGTCGGCAGACTGCGCCATGGCCCGGTCGCCGGCTGCAGCGGCAAGCAGCGTGCTCGCCAGGAGAATGGACCGCCACGTTCTGACCGGATGCACCATGTCCCACTCCGACGTTAATCTCTGGTGACAGGGTGTATCGAGGGTTGTTCCAAAAGGCGGAAGCCCCGCAAACAAGATAGTTTTATGTCAGGCAGGAACTTCCGATGCTTGTCCGGTCCTGTCTCGAAAGTGCCTTGAGGCCTTGCCGCCCCCCACGGGATGCGATAGCACCCGGCCACCTTTCGGGCGGCCGGGCGCCTCCCCTGATGGCTTTCCGCACCCCGGCATGTGGACCCTGCAGCAGGAACCCTCATTCCCATGGCACGCAACAAGATCGCCCTGATCGGCGCCGGCAACATCGGCGGCACGCTCGCCCACCTGATCGGGCTGAAGGAGCTGGGCGACGTCGCGCTGTTCGACGTGTTCGGCGGCGTGGCGGCGGGCAAGGCGCTGGACATCATGCAGTCCGGCCCCGTCGATGGCTTCGACAGCCACATGGTGGGTGGCAGCGATTACGCGGCCATCGAGGGCTCCGACGTGGTGATCGTGACGGCCGGCTTCCCGCGGCAGCCTGGCATGAGCCGCGACGACCTGGTGGCCAAGAACGCCGGGGTGATCGCGACCGTGGCCGAGGGGATCAAGACCTACTGCCCCGGCGCCTTCGTGATCGTCATCACCAACCCGCTCGATGCGATGGTGTGGGTGATGCAGAAGAAGTCCGGCATGCCGCCCAACATGGTGGTCGGCATGGCCGGCGTGCTGGACAGCAGCCGCTTCCGCCTGTTCCTGGCGCACGAGTTCAACGTGTCGGTGGAGGACGTGACCGCCTTCGTGCTGGGCGGCCACGGCGACACCATGGTGCCGCTGGTGCGCTACAGCGCCGTCGCCGGCATCCCGGTGCCGGACCTGGTCAAGATGGGCTGGACCACGCAGGAGAAGATCGACGCCATCGTCGCCCGCACCGCGAACGGCGGGGGCGAGATCGTGAAGCTGCTGGAAAAGGGCAGCGCCTTCTACGCCCCGGCCGCCAGCGCCGTCGCCATGGCCGAGAGCTTCCTGCGCGACAAGAAGCGCGTGCTGCCGGCGGCGGCGCACCTGTCCGGGCAGTACGGGGTGAACGACCTGTATGTCGGCGTGCCCGTGGTGATCGGCGCGGGCGGCGTCGAGCGCATCGTCGAGATCGCGCTGGACGGGGCCGAGCGGGCGGCGTTCGACAAGAGCTGCGCCTCCGTCCAAGAGCTGATCGACGCGAGCCGCAAGCTGGTGGGCTGACACCGCCACCGACCCATGCGCTGCTTTTTCCCATGCAGTACAGGCAACCCTGGCAGCGCACCAGGGTGGATGGGCTACGCCTATATTTTGAGAAGCGCGCTTGAGCGCCCGATGACGTCATAAGGAACCATGCATGCCCGGCGTAGATGTGCTCGCCCAAGCATTCAACGGCGGCAACGCCGCCTTCGTCGCCGACCTGTACGCGCGCTGGGCCGCCAACCCGGCCAGCGTCGATGCAAGCTTCGCCGAGCTGTTCGGCGCCCTGAGCGACGAGGCCCGGGGCATCCTGATGGACGCCAGCGGCGCGTCCTGGGCGCCCCGGTACTTCGACGTAGCCGAACTGGAGCCAGCGAAGCCTGGGGCCAAGGGCGGCAAAGCTGCGCCCGGCCCGGCGGCCGCCGCCCCGGAGCAGGTGCGCGCGGCGGCGCTCGACAGCCTGCGCGCGCTGATGCTGATCCGCGCCTACCGTGTGCGCGGCCATTTGGAGGCGAAGCTCGATCCCCTCGGCCTGCAACTGCCGAAGTCGCATGCCGAGCTTGACCCGGCCAGCTACGGCTTCGGGCCGGGCGACCTGGACCGCCCGATCTTCATCGACAACGTGCTCGGCCGCGAAAGCGCCACGATCCGGGAGATCATGGGCATCATCCGCGCCAGCTACTGCGGGCCCATCGGCGTCGAGTTCATGCACATCCAGGACCCCGAGCAGAAGAACTGGATCCAGCGCCGGATCGAGGGCGCCCCATGGGTTCAGGGCTTCGACCCCGCCGCCAAACGCACCATCCTGGCGCAGCTCACGGAAGCGGAGGGCTTCGAGGCGTTCTGCCAGAAGCGTTACGTCGGCACCAAGCGTTTCGGCCTCGAGGGCGGCGAGGTCACCATCCCGGCGCTGCACGCGATCATCGACACGGCGGCGCACGCCGGGGTGCGGGAGATCGCCATCGGCATGCCGCACCGCGGGCGGCTCAACACCCTGGTCAACATCGTCCGCAAGCCGTTCACCGCCATCTTCAGCGAGTTCGGCGGCAACAGCGCGCAGCCGGACGACGTGCAGGGGTCGGGCGACGTGAAGTACCACCTCGGCACCAGCACGGACGTGGAGGTGGCCGGGCACGACGTGCACATCTCGCTCCAGCCGAACCCGTCGCATTTGGAGGCCGTCGATCCCGTGGTGGTCGGCAAGGTGCGGGCGCGGCAGGACATGGCGGGCGACACCAAGGCGCGCCGCAGCGTCATGGGCATCTTGATGCACGGCGACGCGGCGTTTGCCGGCCAGGGGCTGGTGTACGAGACGCTGGCGATGAGCCAATTGATCGGCTATCGCACCGGCGGCACGATCCATCTGGTCGTCAACAACCAGATCGGCTTCACGACGGTCCCCGCCCACGCTTACTCCGGCCTGTACTGCACGGACGTCGCGAAGGCGGTGCAGTGCCCGATCCTGCACGTCAACGGCGACGAGCCGGAGGCGGTGATTTTCTGCGCCCGTCTCGCGGCCGAGTTCCGCCAGACCTTCGCCACCGACTTCGTGCTCGACATCGTCTGCTACCGCCGCCACGGCCACAACGAGACGGACGAGCCGGCCTTCACCCAGCCCATCATGTACCGCGCGATCAAGGACCGCCCGACCACGCGCACGCTGTATGCCGAGCGCCTGGCCACCGAGGGCAGCGTGCCGGCCGAAGAGGCGAAGGCACTATGGGACGGGTTCCAGGGCACGCTGGAGGACGCCTATAAAGCAGCGCAGGCCTACAAGCCGAACAAGGCCGATTGGCTGGAAGGGCACTGGGCCGGGCTGTCGCGCTCCGACCGGTTGGACGAGCGGATGGAGGAGACGACGGAGCTGTCGACCGAGCAACTCCGCAAAGTTGGCCGCGCGCTCTACACTCCGCCGGACAACTTCGACCTCAACCCCAAGATCGCCCGGCAGCTTGAGGCCAAGCGCGCCATGATCGAGACCGGCGAGGGCATCGATTGGGCCACCGGCGAGGCGCTGGCCTTCGGCGGCCTGCTGATCGAGGGCAGCCGGGTGCGCCTGTCGGGCGAGGACTGCCAGCGCGGCACGTTCAGCCAGCGCCACGCGGTGCTGACCGACCAGGCCAACCAGAACGAGTACGTGCCGCTCAACAACATCCAGCCGGACCAGGCGAAGATCGAGATCTACAACTCGCTCTTGTCGGAACAGGGGGTGCTGGGCTTCGAGTACGGCTACACCCTCGCCGATCCGAAGGTGCTGGTGCTGTGGGAAGCGCAGTTCGGCGACTTCGCCAACGGCGCGCAGGTCATCATCGACCAGTTCCTGGCGAGCGGCGAGACCAAGTGGCTGCGCATGAGCGGCCTGACCCTGCTGCTGCCGCATGGCTACGAGGGGCAGGGGCCGGAGCACAGCTCGGCGCGGCTGGAGCGGTATTTGCAGCTTTGCGCCGAGCGCAACATGACGGTGTGCAACCTGACCACGCCGGCCAACTACTTCCACGCGCTGCGTCGCCAGTTGAAGCGCAACTTCCGCAAGCCGCTGGTCATCATGACGCCGAAGTCGCTGCTGCGGCACAAGCTCGCGGTGAGCAGCTTGGCCGACATGGCGGAGAACAGCCATTTCAGCGTCGTGCTGAACGAGCTGGACACGCTGGCGCCGGACAACCAGGTCCGTCGCGTGGTGGTCTGCTCCGGCAAGGTTTACTACGACCTGCTGACGGAGCGCCGGGAGAAGGGCGTGAAGGACGTGGCGATCATCCGCCTGGAGCAGATCTTCCCGTTCCCGGAGCAGACCCTCGCCGCCGCGTTGAAGCCATACGTCAACGCGGACGTGGTGTGGTGCCAGGAGGAGCCGGCGAACATGGGCGCCTGGAGCTTCGTGGACCGCCGGATCGAGCGGGTGCTGGCGGGCAACGGCGGGCGGGCCACGCGACCGAGCTATGCCGGGCGGGTCGAGGCCGCAAGCCCGGCCACCGGACTCGCCAAGGTGCACGCCGCGGAGCAGATGGCGCTGGTGCGCGATGCGCTCGGCATGAACGCGTAAGGACAGGCAACGAATGGCCACCGAGATCAAGGTCCCCACCCTGGGCGAGAGCGTCACGACCGCGACCGTGGCGCGCTGGCTGAAAAAGGCGGGCGAGAGCGTGGCGGCGGACGAGCCTCTGGTCGAGCTTGAAACCGACAAGGTCACGGTCGAGGTCAACGCGCCCGGCGCCGGCACCCTCGGCGTCATTTCCGCCGAGGAAGGCGCGGAGGTCGAGGTGGGCGCGGTGCTTGCAACCCTGGACGCGGCTGGCGCCGGATCGGCGCCCGCACCCAAGCCTCCGGTGACGGCGACCGCGCCGACCGCAACCGCGTCCTCCACCGCCGCCAATCCCAGCCCCGGGGTCAATCCGCCGCCGCGTCCGCTCGGCCCGGTGGCCCGGCCGGCCGCGCCGCCGGCCCAGCTTGCCGTTGCGGAGGCGCCGCGAGCGTCCGCCCATGCCCCCATGCCGTCCGCGGCCAAGCTGATGGAGGAAAAGGGCCTCGCTTCCGCCGACCTGGGCGGCACAGGCAAGGATGGCCGGATCACCAAGGGCGACGTGCTGCAGTTCCTCGCGCGTCCGGCTCCGGTCGCGCCCGCACCGGTACCGCAGCAGGCCCGCGCCCCGGAGGCCGGAGAAGAGCGGGTCAAGATGACCCGGCTGCGCCGCACCATCGCCCAGCGGCTCAAGGACGCGCAGAATAACGCCGCCATGCTGACCACTTTCAACGAGGTGGACATGACCGCGGCGATGGCGATGCGCGCCGAGTACCGCGACGCCTTCGAGAAGCGGCACAAGGGCGTGCGCCTCGGCTTCATGTCGTTCTTCGTGCGCACCTGCGTGGCCGCACTCAAGGAGTTCCCGGCGGTCAATGCCGAGATCGACGGCGACGAGATCGTTTACAAGAACTTCGTCCACATGGGCATCGCGGTGGGCGGCCCGAACGGGCTGGTGGTGCCGGTGCTGCGCGACGCGGACCGGCTGGGTTTTGCCGAGATTGAGCGCGGCATCGGCGACTTCGGTCGCCGGGCGCGTGACGGGGCGCTGAAAGTGGACGAGCTGTCCGGCGGCACCTTCACCATCACCAACGGCGGGGTGTACGGCAGTCTGATGAGCACGCCGATCCTGAACGCCCCGCAATCCGGCATCCTGGGCATGCACAAGATCCAGGACCGCCCGATGGCGGTCGGCGGCAAGGTCGAGATCCGCCCGATGATGTACTTGGCGCTGTCCTACGACCACCGTATCGTGGACGGCAAGGAGGCGGTGTCGTTCCTGGTCCGCGTCAAGGAAGGCGTGGAGGACCCGCGTCGCTTGCTGCTGGACCTCTGAGGGCAGCACGCCATATCAAGGGCGTGAATCTAAGGACCCGAAATGGTTGACTCCTACGACGTCATCGTCATCGGCGGCGGACCCGGCGGTTACGTCTGCGCCATCCGCGCCGCCCAGCTCGGCCTGCGCACCGCCTGCGTCGAGAAGCGCGCGACGCTCGGGGGCACCTGCCTCAACATCGGCTGCATCCCCAGCAAGGCGCTGCTGCAATCCAGCGAGAACTTCGAGGAGGCGAGCCATAGCTTCGCCGACCACGGCGTGATGGTCGAGGGCGTGAAGCTCGACCTGGCCCGCATGATGGCCCGCAAGGACGAGGTGGTCAGCGCCAACGTGAAGGGCGTGGAGTTCCTGTTCAAGAAGAACAAGGTCGATTGGCTGAAAGGCAGCGGCCATGTCGCCGGGCCGGGCCAGGTCGATGTGGACGGCACGCGCTACGCCGCCAAGCACATCGTCATCGCCACCGGCAGCGAAAGCATCGCGCTGCCCGGCGTCGAGCTGGACGAGTCGGCCATCGTCAGCAGCACCGGCGCATTGGAGTTGGACCATGTGCCAGACCGCCTGGTGGTGATCGGCGGCGGCTACATCGGGCTGGAGCTTGGCAGCGTGTGGAAGCGGCTGGGCGCCGAGGTCACAGTGATCGAGTACCTCGACCGCCTGGTGCCCGGCATGGACGCGGAGATCGCCAAGACGTTCGAGCGCGTGCTGGGCAAGCAGGGCATCAAGTTCCGCCTGTCCACCAAGGTGACGGGCGCGGTGCGCGGCAACGACGGCGTGACCCTGACGATCGAGCCGGCCAAGGGCGGCGAGGCCGAGCAGGTCAAGGCGGACGTGGTGCTGGTCGCCATCGGCCGCCGCGCCCACACGGGGGAGCTGGGCCTGGAAGAAGCCGGCGTGGCGCTCGACGACCGCGGCCGGGTGCAGGTGGACGCGCACTATGCCACCAATGTCGCCGGGATCTACGCCATCGGCGACGTGATCGCCGGCCCCATGCTGGCCCACAAGGCGGAGGAAGAAGGCGTGGCCCTGGCCGAGCGCATCGCCGGGCAGGCCGGGCACGTCAACTACGACGTCATCCCCGGCGTCGTGTATACCTGGCCGGAGGTCGCGAGCATCGGCAAAACGGAGGACGACCTGAAACGGCAGGGCATCTCCTACAAGGTCGGCAAGTTCCCGTTCACCGCGAACGGCCGCGCCCGCGCGATGGGCAGCACGGACGGCTTCGTGAAGCTGCTGGCCGACAAGGACTCTGACCGGCTGCTCGGCGCCCACATCATCGGTCCCGATGCCGGCACCCTGATCGCCGAGCTTGCCACCGCCATGGAGTTCGGCGCCAGCAGCGAGGACGTGGCGCGTACCTGCCATGCCCATCCCAGCTTGAGCGAGGCCGTCAAGGAGGCCGCGATGGCCGTTGACGGCCGGGCACTGCATATTTAGGCGGGGAGCATGGCCCTGGAACCCGACCGCGACCACGCCTACGTCGTCACCGTCAACTGGACCGGCAACCGCGGGACCGGCACTTCCGGCTACCGGGGCTACGCGCGGGCGCATGACATCGGTGCGCCGGGCAAGCCGCCGATCCCGGCCTCCTCCGACCCGGCGTTCCAAGGGGACCGGACCCGCTACAACCCTGAGGAGTTGCTGGTCGCCTCGCTGTCCTCCTGCCACATGCTGTGGTACCTGCATCTGTGCTCCGCCGAGGGCATCCTGGTGCAGTCGTACGAGGACATCGCCGAGGGCGTGATGACCGAGCGCCCGGATGGCGGCGGCGCCTTCGTCGAGGTCGTGCTCTCCCCGGAAATCACCTTGAGTCCCGGCTCGAACATGGAGCGTGCCCGGGCGCTGCACGCGGACGCGCACCGGAAATGCTTCATCGCCAACTCCGTGAACTTCCCCGTGCGGCACGAACCCGTCTTTCATGTCGGGTAGCGCATGCTCGCGCTGACCATGGGCGACCCGGCCGGGATCGGCGGGGAGCTGACCGTCAGCGCCTGGCGTGCGCTTCGCCAAAGCGGCCCGGCCTTCGCTGCCATCGACGATCCGGCACGCCTGGCCGGCCCGGTCCGGGCCGTGGAAACCATGGCCGAAGCCGCCGCGGTGTTCCCGGAAGCGCTGCCCGTTTTGCCGCAGTTGCTGGCCGCCGCCGCCGTGCCGGGCCGCCCAGACAGCGCCAACGCCGCCGCCACGATTGCCAGTATCGAGCGCGCTGTCCGGCTGGCGCAGGCGGGCGAGGCATCCGCCGTCGTCACCAACCCGATCAGCAAGGCCGTGCTCTACGCGGCCGGCTTTCCACACCCCGGCCATACCGAGTTCCTGGGCGCCCTGACCCGGTGCGCGCATCCCGTGATGATGCTGGCCAACGATTTCCTCCGCGTGGTGCCCGTGACGGTGCATGTCAGCCTGCGGGCGGCGCTGGACGGCCTGGCCACCGCCGCCATCGTCGACACGGCCCGCATCACCGCCAAAGCGTTGCGCGATCAGTTCGGCATCGCGACGCCGCGGTTGGCGGTGGCCGGGCTGAACCCGCATGCCGGGGAAGGGGGCGCCATGGGCGACGAGGAAGCGGCGCTGATCGCCCCGGCGGTCGCGGCGCTGCGGGACGAGGGCATCGCCGTCACCGGGCCGCACCCGCCGGACACCATGTTCACCCCAGCCGCCCGCGCCGGCTACGACGCGGCGATCTGCATGTACCATGACCAGGCGCTGATCCCGCTCAAGACGCTTGATATGGCGAGCGGCGTCAACGTGACCTTGGGCTTGCCGATCATCCGCACCTCGCCGGACCACGGGACGGCGTTCGACATCGCGGGCCAGGGCCGCGCCGACCCCGCAAGCCTGATCGCCGCCCTGCGGCTCGCGGCAACCCTCGCTGAAAGGCGCAGCGCATGAGCACTGGCCCTGGAACGCCCCGGCTCGGCGTCCCCCGACTTGGCATCCCCCGACTTGGCGTCAACGTCGACCATGTCGCGACGGTCCGCAATGCCCGTGGCGGCTCGTACCCGGACCCGTTCGACGCGGCGCTGCTGGCCGTGGGTGCCGGCGCGGACGGCATCACGGCGCATCTGCGGGAGGACCGGCGCCACATCCGCGACGCCGACCTGGAACGCATCGCCGCCTCGCCGGAGATGCGCCTCAACTTCGAGATGGCCGCGACCGACGAGATGGTGGGCATTGCGCTCCGCCTGCGCCCCGCTGCGTGCTGCCTGGTGCCTGAACGCCGGGCCGAGGTCACGACGGAGGGCGGGCTGGACGCCGCCGGGCAGGCCGAGACGTTAAGGCCGCGCATCCGGTCGCTGCGCGACGCCGGCATCCGCGTGTCGCTGTTCCTCGATCCCGACCCGGCGCAGCTTCGCGCGGCGCACTCCTTGGACGCAGAAGTTGTCGAACTGCATACCGGCGCCTACGCCGAGGGACGCCCCGGCGAGTTCGAGCGGCTGCGCGACGCCGCAGCGCTCCTGGCCGAGATCGGGTTGGAATGCCACGCCGGCCACGGCCTGACTTACGCGAACGTGCGGCCCATTGCGCTGCTGCCGCAGGTCGAGGAGCTGAACATCGGCCATTTCCTGATCGGCCAGGCGATCATGGACGGCCTGCCGAACGTCGTCGCGACGATGAAGGCGCTGATCGCCCGGCCCTGAGCTTCCCGATCAGTCCTGCCCGCGCGGATGGGCGCGCTGCCACACCGCCCGCAGCCCGGCCGCATCGACGCTGGTATATCGCTGCGTCGTGGACAGGCTGGCGTGGCCCAGCAACTCCTGAATGGAGCGCAGGTCGGCGCCGCCGGCCAGCAGGTGCGTCGCGAAGCTGTGGCGCAGCGCGTGCGGCGTGGCGTGCGCCGGCAGGTCGGCCAAGGGCCGGAACGCCTCGATGGTACGCCGGGCGACTCGCGCGTCGAGCCGCCCGCCCTTCGCGCCCAGGAAAAGCGGCGCGTCCGGCTGACGCCGCGGGTGCAGCCGCAGCCAGGCGACCAGCGCCTGCCGCACCGCCGGCAGCAGCGGCACCAGGCGCTGCTTGCCGCCCTTGCCCTGCACCAGCAGCGTGTCTGCGCCGTCCGGCACGCTGCCGACGTCGAGCGACAGCGCCTCGCTGATCCGCAGCCCGGCGCCATACAGCAGCGTGAACAGCGCCGTGTCGCGCGCCTGCAGCGCCGCGTCGTCCGTCGCCTCCCCGATGTCGTTCGCGACCGCCAAGGCCTGCGCCGCCGTCAGCGCGCGGGGGACGGGAGGATGGGCGCGCGGCGTGTGCAGAAGGCCCGGCGCCGGGTTGGCGACTCCGCGCTGCCGGGCCAGGAAGCGGAACAGGCTGCGGACCGCGGACAGGTGGCGGGCACGGGTCGCGTTCACGGTGCCCTGTGCGGCCTCATGCGCCAGCCAGGCGCGCAGGTCCGCCTGGGTCAGCGTTTGAAGGTCGGCCAGCGACGGCTCCCGGCCCAGATGGTCCGTCAGGAACGCCAAGAACGCGCCGAGGTCGCGGCGGTAAGCGGCGACGGTCAGCGGCGCGGCCTGTCGCGCCCGCGCCATCCAGTCGAGGAACCCGGCTACGGCGTCAACCGCCGGCTCCGTCATGCCCGCGCCACCGCCACCGCGATGGCTTGGCCGAGGAACGCCAGAACCGGCGTCGCAGCGCCTGCAAGCGCCCGCCCGTCTCGGCAGGCCAGCGCCAGCAGCGCCGGGGCGTCCGGCAGCGGCACCCGCACCAGAGCCTCCCGCCCGGCCAGGGCCGCGGCCTCCCCATGCAGCAAGGGCGTGCGGACGGCATCCCGCACCACGGCACGGCGCCGCCCGAGCGTCGCGGCCACCGTGCCGGGCGGCACCCGCGTCGCGCCCGGAATGACGGCCGGCCCATGGCGCTGGCCCAGCTCGGCGCACAGCCGGACGCCGTCCAACCAGAGTAAGCCCGGCAGGTCGTTCTGCAGGCACCAGGCCAAGTCTTTCGCGCCCATCACCGCCAAGACGGCATCCTGCACCCGCTCCGCGAACCCATCCGCGGCCCGGCGCTCGTGCGTCGCGTCCGCCAGCGCCGCGGCGCCGGCCCGGGCGCGGTCCAGCATGGCCGCCATGTGGTCGGCCATCCGCTCCCCGTGCACCCGGACCGGCGGATGCAGCGCCGCGTATAATTCAGGATTGGCCGCGAGCCAGCCGGGGTTGGCGCGGAGGAACGCCGCCACGGTGGCCGCGTCCGTTTCCTCGGCTTTGTGCCCGGCCTTAACCGGCGCAGGTTGCATTCCAATGCGCGATTGCTCATCTCGCAAAGTGTTCACTCTCCGTTCATCTGCCGGGTCGGAACCGGCCAGCATCGTGATTGGGCACATGCGAGCCAGCCGGCGCAAGATCGAGCATGACGGCCTCATGCCGGGCCACCCCATACTACTCCCTGCCGCTCCGGCCCGGAAGCGCGTTGCCGTACTGCTGCCGCGCCCGTTCCAGGGCACCTTCGATTATGCGGTGCCGGAGGAGCTTGACCCGCGGCCCGGCGACGTCGTTCTGGTGCCGCTCAACCGGCGGGAGGAGGTCGGCGTGGTCTGGGACGCGCCCGCCGGGCCGTCGGTGTCCGACTCCAAGCTGAAGCCGGTGACGGCGATGCTCGACACCGCGCCGATCCCCCCGGCGCTGCGCCGCTTCATCGACTGGGTCGCCGGCTACACCCTCGCGTCGCCCGGCGAGGTGCTGGCGATGGCGCTGCGGGTCAATGCATTGCAGCCGGAAACGCCGGCGGCCGGGTGGCGCATCGCGGACGGGCCGGCCGGCAAGCCGCTGACGGAGGCGCGGGCGCGCGTGTCGGCGCTGCTGGCGGACGGGGCGCCGCAGACGGTGGGCGCCATCGCGCGTGGCGCCGGGGTCAGCGCCGGGGTGGTGCGCGGCATGGCGCAGGCCGGGCTGCTGGTCCCAGTGGCGCTGCCGGCCCGCGCGCCGTTCCGCACGCCCGACCCGGCCCACCCCGGCCCCACCCTGTCCGGCGCGCAGGCCGCAGCCAGCGAGACCCTGCGCGGCGCCGTGGCCAGCCGTCGCTTCAACGTCACTCTGCTGGACGGCGTGACCGGATCGGGCAAGACCGAGGTTTATCTGGAAGCCGTTGCCGAGTGCATGGCGCAGGGCCGACAGGCGCTGGTGCTGCTGCCGGAGATCGCACTGTCCTCGCAATGGCTGGAACGGTTCGAGGCGCGGTTCGGCGTGGCGCCGGCGGTTTGGCACTCCGACCTCGCCTCCCGCACCCGGCGGCTCACCTGGCGGGCGGTGGCGGACGGCGCGGCGCCGGTCGTGGTCGGTGCGCGGTCGGCGCTGTTCCTGCCGTTCCCCGACTTGGGCCTCGTGGTCGTCGATGAGGAGCACGAGACCGCGTTCAAGCAGGAGGACGGCGTGGTGTACCACGCCCGCGACATGGCCGTGGTGCGGGCGCGGCTGGCGGAGGCGCCGGCGGTCCTGGTGTCGGCGACGCCCAGCCTGGAAACGCTGGCCAACGTGGAGGCCGGGCGCTACCGCCGCCTGACGCTCGGCAGCCGGCATGGGGGCGCGGCACTGCCGGCGGTCGCGGCCATCGACCTCCGCATCGCGCCGCCGGAGCGCGGGCGGTTCCTGTCTCCGCCGCTGGTTGCTGCCGTGCACGAGACGCTGGCGCGTGGGGAGCAGGCGATGCTGTTCCTGAACCGCCGGGGCTACGCGCCGCTGACGCTGTGCCGCGCCTGCGGCCACCGGATGCAGTGCCCGAACTGCACGGCCTGGCTGGTGGAGCACCGGGCGCGGCGCGTGCTCACCTGCCATCACTGCGCCCACACCGAGCCGATCCCGCCCGTCTGCCCGCATTGCGCCGCCGAGAACAGCCTGGTGCCCATCGGCCCCGGCGTCGAGCGCATCACCGAGGAGGTCGCCGCCGTGTTCCCGGATGCGCGCCGCCTGGTGATGGCGAGCGACACGCTGCCGGGTCCGCACGCGGCGGCGGAGGCGGCGCACGCCATCGAGCGGCGGGAGGTCGATCTGATCATCGGCACGCAGATCGTCGCCAAGGGTTGGCATTTCCCGCATCTGACGCTGGTGGGCGTGGTGGACGCCGACCTCGGCCTCGCGGGCGGCGACCTGCGCGCGGCGGAGCGGACGGTGCAGCTCCTGCACCAAGTCGCCGGGCGGGCCGGACGGGCGGAGGCGCCGGGCGCCGTGCTGCTGCAAACGTTCAGTCCCGAGCATCCGGTGATGCAGGCGCTGGTCGGCGGCGACTTGCAGGCGTTCATGGCGGCGGAGGCAGAAGGGCGCAAGCCCGGCCATTGGCCGCCTTACGGCCGCCTGGCCGCCCTGATCGTCAGCGCCGACACGGCGCAGGCGGCGGACGAGGTGGCGCGCGACCTGGGCCAGGCGGCGCCGCGGGCAGAGGGCGTGCTGGTGCTGGGTCCCGCCCCGGCGCCGCTGGCGATCCTGCGCGGGCGGCACCGCCGCCGGCTGCTGCTCAAGACCCGGCGCGACATCGCGGTGCAGCCGCTGCTGCGGGACTGGCTGGACCAGGTGCGCGTGTCCGGCTCCGCGCGGGTGGACGTAGACGTGGACCCAGTTTCGTTTCTTTGACGGGTTAGGTGGTTTCGATGATGTCTCAGGTTGATTTTCGCGGGCGTGACCGTGCCAGCCACGCAGTCCGGCCACCCGCTTCGGGATCCTCGACGGCGTGGGCAAGGAGCTCGAACCCGATCCGGTCGAGATGCGTCCTGTAGTCTGCTGGATCAAGGCTGGCATGATAAAGCGGGTCGCCGCGATAGCTGCCGACCGCCTCGCCGTAAGCTGGCCCTGTATTGAACATCAGGACCGCCGTCTCGGAACTGTGTTTGGCAAACACCTCGAACATGCGCCGCTGATCATCCGGGTTCAGGTGGAAGAAGCTGTCCCAAGCGAGGACGCCCTCGAACCTGTCGTGCAACAATAACGACCGCATGTCCGCGACGATCCATTCTTGGCCAGGCATGCGGTCACGACAGAGCGAGATCAGGGTAGGGGACGAGTCAACGCCTGTGACCCGGAACCCGTGGGCAACCATGTTGAGGGCCACAGGCGCTCCGGCTCCGCAACCCAGGTCCAGAACCCTCGCCCCCGTTGGCAACGCCGCTACGAAACGGTCGTGCCACGGCTTGTCGTTCCAGCCGCTATTGCGCCGGTCCGCGTCCCACGTGCGAGCGTAATGCTCATAATGGCCGATGATGCGGTCAGACAGATCAGCCATCGAGCGTTCGCTCCCACGATGTTAAACAGCTTTGCACGAGGTGGGCACCGGCCGCAGGTGGGGTCAAGCTCCCCGAATTTTAATCAGGCACTCTGCCGCGTCGCCGCGCCCGTTGCAGCATAAAGAACCCCATGGTAGAGGCCGTGCGCCTGCGATGCGAGCGGGCGATCTTATTGAAAGTGGGCGCGTGGCTTCTGGCTCGAACTCCTCCGGCGGCACCCTTGCCGGCCGTTACGCGGCGGCGTTGTATGCGCAGGCCGACGAGACCCGCGCGCTCGATGCCACGGTGGACGAGATGCAGGCCCTGGGCCGCCTGATCGACCAAAGCCCCGAGTTGCGCCGCCTGCTCGACAGCCCGTTGATCGACGTGACCCAGGCGCGCACGGCGGCCGTCGCGGTGCTGCAGGAGCAGGGCTTCAGCGAGCTGATCCAGCACTTCGTCGGCGTGGTGGCGAACAACCGCCGGTTGAGTGTGCTGCGCGAGATCGTGGCGAGCTTCGCCGCGCTGGTCGCCAGCAAGCGCGGCGTGGTCGTGGCCAAGGTCGTGAGCGCGCACCCGCTGTCGGACGTGCAGCGCGAGCAGTTGCGCGCCCGCATGATCGAGGCCGGCTACGGCACCGTGAACATCGAGGACAGCGTCGATCCCAGCCTGCTGGGGGGCCTGGTGGTCCGCATCGGCGCGCGTTTGTACGACACCAGTTTGAAATCCCGCCTGCAACGACTGCAGTATGCCATGAAGGGTGCCGCCTAAGATGGAAATCCGCCCCGCCGAGATCTCGGAGATCCTCAAGAAGCAGATCGCCGCGTTCGACACCGAGCAGAACGTCGCCGAGACCGGGCAGGTGCTGTCCGTCGGCGACGGCATCGCCCGCGTGTTCGGCCTGCAGAACGTCCAGGCCGGCGAGCTGGTCGAGTTCCCGTCGGCCGGGATCAAGGGCATGGCGCTGAACCTGGAAACGGACAACGTCGGCGTCGTGGTGTTCGGCGACGACAGCCGCATCCGCGAGGGCGACACCGTGACCCGCACGGGCGACATCGTGTCCGTGCCGGTGGGCCGCGGCCTGCTGGGGCGCGTGGTGGACGGGCTGGGCCAGCCGATTGACGGCAAGGGGCCGCTCGCGGATGTGACGCAGAGCCGGGTCGAGGTGAAGGCGCCCGGCATCATCCCGCGCCAGTCGGTGCACGAGCCGATGCAGACCGGCCTCAAGGCCATCGACGCGCTGATCCCGGTTGGCCGTGGTCAGCGCGAGTTGGTGATCGGCGACCGGCAGACCGGCAAGACGGCGGTGATCATCGACGCGATCATCAACCAGAAGGGCATCAATGCCGGCACGGACGAGGGGGCCAAGCTCTACTGCATCTACGTGGCCATCGGGCAGAAGCGCTCGACAGTGGCGCAATTGGTCCGCACGCTGGAAGAGAACGGCGCGATGGAATACTCCATCGTGGTCGCCGCCACCGCCAGTGACCCGGCGCCGATGCAGTTCCTCGCGCCCTATACCGGCTGCACCATGGGCGAGTACTTCCGCGACAACAAGATGCACGCGATGATCTGCTACGACGACCTGTCGAAGCAGGCGGTCGCCTATCGCCAGATGTCGCTGTTGCTGCGCCGCCCGCCGGGCCGCGAGGCTTACCCGGGCGACGTGTTCTACCTGCATAGCCGCCTGCTGGAGCGGGCAGCCAAGATGTCGGCGGCGCACGGCGCCGGCAGCCTGACGGCGCTGCCGATCATCGAGACGCAGGCCGGCGACGTGTCGGCCTACATCCCGACCAACGTCATCTCGATCACCGACGGCCAGATCTTCCTGGAAACCGAGCTGTTCTTCCGCGG
>JAABUQ010003492.1_pt1 | contig 28747 bp, 24 predicted proteins | sample 5560001 | NCBI WGS metagenome assembly JAABUQ01 (sample SAMN10711888, study PRJNA513371) | rock metagenome | isolation source: Antarctica rocks | place: Antarctica: Victoria Land, Finger Mt nord | collected 2015-12-18 | reverse complement strand
ATATAAAATATATTACTTTTAATATTTTAATAAATATTAATTTAATTAACTTTATTAAAGAATATTAAATTAATTATAAAATTAGAAATTAAAAATTAAAAATATATTCTTTAATAAATATTGAAATTCTAATTTTATATATTTTAAAAGTTTTAATTTTATATAATAATTTTTTTAAAATAATTATATTATTAAAAGTAAATAATTATTAATAAAAAAAATAATTTTAATTATTATATAGATATACATTAAAGTTAAAATCCAAAATTTAAATAATAAATAATATATTATTATAAAATATTAATAAATCCGGAAAATTTTTAAATAGATTTTAACAAGTCGATTTTCTAATTAATTATATTTAATATAATTAATATAATTAATAAGATTTTATTAAGAAATTTTTTTGCTAAGCTTTTTTTAGGACCAGGAATTAAATCTTTATTTTTAAAACAGCTATATCTTTACAGTTAGTCAACGTTTTTTTTAAAATTGAAAATTGAAAATTTCGCTAAAAATAGCCTTAAACAAAATCATATTATTTATATAAATATAGCGTATAGGCCCTACTTAAACGGGGATTTAAAACTAATTTTTTTTTAGTAGTACTAAATAACTACTGATTATATTCTAATTTGATATATTTTATGTTAAAAAATTTAAATATAAACAAATTCGCTAATTCGGATTTTAATTGTTAAATATACCAAAATAAGATTTCCGGATTTTTTAATAGAATTAAAAAATAGAATTAGAAAATAAAATAAAGTTTATTTAATAAAAAGCTTTAATAATAAAATTTTTATTATTTATATAAGTTATTACTTATATAAGTTATTATTTATATAAGTTATTATTTATATAAGTTATTATTTATATAAGTTATTATTTATATAAGTTATTATTTATATAAGTTATTATAAAGGTATAAAGCTTTATTAATAATATTTATATTTAATTTATTAAAAACTTTAATAAAGTAAAAGTTAACAATGTTTTTTAAATATTTTTTAATTAATAATAACTTTTTCGACTTTTTTCTTTAAAAAAAACAGTTTTTTAAAAGCGTTTTAGCCTTTTTAATATATATAATATTTAAAAAAAAATTTAAATAAGAAATTTTTTTTAAAATAATAATATTTTATAAATTAATAATATATTTCTTTGATTAAATATTTAAAAATAAAAGTATTATTATATTATATAAATTGTTCTTTCAAAAGTCTCTTTTATAAAATAATAAAAAATAAAAACGTTTTTATTTAATAAACTATTCTTTTGTTTATTTTATATAATTTTTTAATTTTTTATATAAATTCTTTAAAATTTAATGGAAACTTCTTTTTATTTTCTTTATAATTAGAATATATTTTAATTATATTAAACTAATCTTAATTTATAAACTTAATATTTTTAATATAATTAGTTCTTGTTATTATCATTTGAAATTAAAACTTTAATTTCGATAATTTCGAAAAATAATATTTATTATTTATTTAATCAAAATTTTATATTTTAACCTTTAGTCTTTTTAATATATAATATATAATATTCCTTATTAATATCGAAACACCGTATTTATATAATATTAAAAATATTTTATATTTAGGAATATTTAAATAATTTAAGAATAATTTTAATATAAATTATATATTTTTAAACTTAATAATATTAAATAATTATTAGCAAATCCGGAAACTTCATTTTGGTACATTTAGCAGCAAAAATCTGAATTAATAAATTTACTTATATTTAAATTTTTTAACATAAAACATATCAAATCAAAACATAATTAGTAACTATTTAGTATTATTAAATTTTGTTTTGTTTTAAGTCCCGTTTAAATAAGGCTTATATATCAAATTTATATAAACAATATAACTTTATTTAAAGCTATTTTTAGCGAAATTTTCAAAACTTAAATTTTTTTAAAAAACGTTGATTAACCGTAAAGATATAACCGTTTTAAAAAAAAAAAGTTAGTTCCCGGCCTTTAAAAAGGCTTAATAAATTTTTTTTGGTAAAATCCTATTAATTATATTAATCGTATTAAATACAGCTGATTAGAAAATCGACTTACTAAAATCTATTTGAAATTTTTCCGGATTTGCTAATAATTATAATAATAATTTAACGAACTAGTTAAATAAATTTAATATAATAAATTAATAATAAATTTTAAACTTATAATTATCAAATATACTTAAAGTTAAATTATTAAATTATTAAATTAATAAATAATAAATAATAATATTTTAATATATATAATAATAAGGCCTTAAATAAGGGCAAATAAATATTTTTAACCTTATTTTACGCCAATTGCTTCTCCTGATAAAGTAGAGAATAGGTAATATAATAATAATATTTTGGTAGTATAATTAAGGGTCCAAATAACCCTAGAGAAAGCAAAATGGGAAAAACGGGCAGACAAGGGAAAATAGGGGCAATGACAGCTGACAGCTATGCAGTGGAGGAGCGTCAGGGCAAAGAAAGACGCAACGAGTAAAGGATAAGAATATACAGACACGATCATAATGCTAGTAATCTTCATGATTGAAAGGATCGGGGGGATGTTGCCATTCCATTGCCTTTCACATCGGGGTCTCGGGGTGCTGACCCATGGAAAGCATTGTTGCTTGAATCTTGGTGCATTCCACACGGGACATGGCAGGTGTATTTTGATGTAATCATGCTGTGATTCTTCACAAGGATGCAGCATGGACAATAGAACTTGGAAGGCTCACGATGCCAGGTATCTTTGTATCTTTCCCTTGATCAGAGAATCATTGGTGACAGAAAGTCTAGAAAGAGACTAGACTTAGGGTATCAACCGGCTCGGCCCAGTTTAGTCACTGGCACTGCTCTAAAGTCGAGGCCGAGGCGGCGGACAAAGTCTGAGGTATCACCTAAGAGGAGCGGTAGAGAAAGCCAACATCAAAATTCATCATCGTTCCATTCTGCACCTTAACAATCTATCCACCAGACCCACTTGACTCCTGAGCCAAGCGCAGACTACGCCCTGCATGGAGACGATGCTACCTTATGCAAGATGCCCTTCCCCATGAGCCCCACATTTTCCCCAGAGCGCTTTTATCGCACTACCCCGGATTTTCATCCTGCAATTCCCATCTTTCTCCCTTGCAACATGGCTCCGTGAGAGGGGAGTATGGAGAGCCCATCTTCGTGATGGATTCCAGAAAGACAAAGAAGACGAGGTCGCAAGCTGGCTCCTCGAAAGGCTCCGACGCCTCGCATACCCTCCTTGCCCCCGTCCCACCCTCTCGCCCTCAGTACATAGATCGCGGCAAGTCTGCGCCGTTGGTTCCTCAAATCGCGCAACAGCAACAGGCCACACCATATCCTTCTAATGCTTCTCGAAAGGAGGGTCGTAACTCTGAGCCGACTCCTGGAACATTTTCGCCTCCGTCATCGCCCAGCAAGCCACGGCCTACTTTCTCGCCGAATAGTCCAGGTGGCACAAATGAAGTATGCACCAGATAGTCGTGTTGATTTTACAGTCTCTCGATGTAGACTGTTGCTGCTATTCCTCCCCGAACGGTCTGACTAACTTGTTACCCTAGGCCTCCAAGGAACCTGAAATACAAGAAATTGCTATTGCTCTCCTGGGTGCCTCTAGATCGGGAAAGTCGACATTTGTGAAGTCTGCTCTGGATCTGAAAAGGGGCGCCACCTCGCCTATTTCCAGCAAAAAAGTCTCGTTGGAGGGTTCGATATCTGTCGTGCGCTTGATTGAGTTGGACACGGACAATGTGGAGGTCATTGATAACAGCGTGCACTGGCCAGACACGATAGGCACTCAGTCAACTCCTGTAATCGACGGAGCACTTGTCCTGTACAACGTCTTGGATCAATATAGTATAACCCCCCTACCCGCTCTTCTCAACGCATTGTCTAATGATGCTACTCCCGCCGTTGTCGTCGCGTCAAATGCCGACCATCCCTCCAAATCGTGGCGTGTCAGTCTGAAGAATATTGAGAAATTATGCAGCGAGTTCAAGGGTATCGACTCGGTCCAAACCTCCATCTCGGCACCGGATAGCCACAAGAGATGCGTGTCCATCATGCTGAGGAACATCATGTTGGACAAACAAGGAGGTCCTTGCAAACCTAAGCGGTCTCGACGCCCACGAGCATTGACATCATCTCAGCCAGCAAGTCCGCAGAAATCTTCCAACCGTGCCAGGTTAAGTGGGAAACACCCGCGTGGTGCCTCCAATGCTCAGGACGACTTGCCTCGACTGGTGACAACTCTGTCGCTTGTCTCGGACACCTCAGCTTTCAGTTCTCGCTTAGCATCCCCACAGATGTCTCAGATTCTTCCACCTATGTCTGATGACTCTATCGAAGGACAATTTTCGCCATACGTTGATAATGCTGAGCAAGAGAGTAGTGATGAGAAAGAGCCTGAAACCCCGGACATCGTTCCTCGCGATTCAAATAGAGCCAATATCACTCACAATATACCTATCAGATCCAGCGTGTCTGATACACGCCCTCCGTCGACCCTCAAAGCCGAATCGAGTCCCACCATCGATGAGCAGACGAATACGACCCCTGGCAGCCCCGACGTTGACAGCCCTCCGACTCTCGAGATACGGGGGTTAGGGGATGAGGAGACCAAGGAATCTGGGGTTTCTTTCGAAGAATTGCTTGATCGGCTGATATCTCAACCAATGTCTAAAACAGATTCAAAATCTGTAGCAACATTCTTGTGTCTATACCGGAAGTTCGCCGCGCCTTCAGAGCTACTATTGGGGATCATCCAACGGTTCGAGGATTTCAATGACAACGATATACCCCATCTTCTCCAACTGGACTCGCAGCTGCGGTGCCTCCGCGTTCTCCGAGATTTCGTCGCCGACTATCCGGGCGATTTTGCCCATCCTTTGACTCGTCGAATTATCACGAACTTTGTTCATGGTCTGGCGCTGTCTCCTGCGTTTGCGGTAGCCCACAAAGAGATCGCCCCTCATCTGGATGTTGTACAGGATGATGATGATACTGAATGGGCCTACTCTGACCGGAGCAGGAGTAGAGCGAGTACAATGGAGAGCTTTTTGAGTATATCTTCTGCTCATAGCGCGGCGTCGACCGTCACTGCCGACTCCTCGACGGAGGATATCGTCGACGACTTGACGGGGGATAAGGCAGCCAGATCCCTTTCCACGAATGTCTCCGCAACACATTCGACTTCCTCCAGCGTCGATCAATCTGCCAGCCAGTCTACAACGTCTTTCCAGCAGATGCTGAACACGGTCGAAAATGCCCGAAGCGCGGCTCGGCTACTCACTCCGATCCCCAGATCACCTCTCGATAAGATTCGTTGGCGCCAAATGATGGACATACCCAATGATCAAATCGCTGACGAATTAACACGTATCGATTGGATTTTATATTCTGCTATCCGCCCAAGAGACTTGGTAAGGCACATTAGCCTCTCTGCGGATCAGAAGGCTGGATGTAAGAGTCTCCAGCACGTCAACCGTATGATCAACCATTTCAACCATGTTGCGTTCTGGGTCGCCAACATGATTCTTCTCCGTGACAAGCCGAAACACCGCGCCCAAGCCCTGGAGAAATTCATGGGGGTGGCTTGGAGTGTACGGAAAATGAACAACTATAACTCGCTGGGTGCTATCATTGCTGGAATCAACGGCACAGCGGTACATAGACTGGCACAGACTCGAGAACTCATCCCGCGAGAAGTAGGAAAGCAATTCATGCGGCTAGAAATCCTGATGGGTACAACAAAGAGCCATGCTGCTTATCGAATGGGTTGGTCGAATACCTCGAAGCCACGCATACCTTTCCTGCCCCTTCATCGACGCGATCTCGTCTTAGCTGAGGAAGGCAATCGGACTTTTATCCCAGGCCCTGACGGCGACCGCATAAATTGGAAGAAGTTTGAAGTCATGGGTGATGTGATTGTTGAGATTCGAAAGAGTCAAGAATTACCATATCAAACCATAAAAGAGAATAAGGCTGTGCAGCGGCAAGTACTTGATGGGAAGTTTTGTAAAGACGATGAGGTAAGTTCGCGTTTATCGGCCTGCGAAGCGTTGCTGTCGCTTCGGGCACCTTGCGCCATTCCCTTTATCTGCCGAAGCTGACCAAGCATTATCAGGAGCTCTATGAAAAAAGTTTGCAGCTAGAGGGCCCGGATGCAAATGAGAACGGCCGCAAGAAGTTCAACTGGTTCCAACGATGATATCAGCCAGTTCATCGATGACATGACGAGCCACAATGGAACGGTGCGCGCGTGAAGATATCTCCATGATGTCTTCACGGTCTACGCTATCTCCAGTGGATAGCTTTGCCATGACAAGGTTATGATGACGAATTATACGCAAGCAACAGAGCCTGGGATATCATTTCAAGATAATGCAAAATATGGGCTCCGGTGGGAACTGGGTTGAATTGTATTGTACATATCCAAGGCAATACTGGCACTAGGAATGCTCGTCATCAGTCCAGAGCTACTCAAACCAAATCACCTTTGGCCCGCTTGCTCCCTTGGCATTGCCACTCCCCACCCACACCAGGACCATCACCATCTCGCACGCCCCCTCACATCCCTATTCCTGCTGTCTACTCCGTTCCCCACTCCCCTCGCTCAGCTCTCCAACAAACCTCCCAAAGCCCCTCAAACCCTCTCCGCCGCTCCCCTCAACCCTCAATTTCTTCAGCCAATGCACCCCATCCTTAAACCCCCGCTCGCTTGACCACGGAGCACCTTCTTCTCTCCCTCTCCCTCTCCCCCTCCCTCTCCCCCTCCCCCTTCCCCGTCCTCTGGCGGCTCCCCTTCCTCGAGCGCGATACCTGTTGCTCTCGTCGTCGCCGAATGTATGGCTATCTTCATGGGGAAGGGGTTCGCTAGCAGCTTCGTAGATTTCTCTGAGCTGGGGTTTGAGGTTGGGGTATGCGATGTAAAGACTATGAAGCTCAGAAGACTGTTCTAGCCGAGTCAGAAGGCTTTCTGTAGAGGCTTGGCTAGCATGGGCGTTTGTCGTATTGGGGAGTGGGGAAGCTCCTGGGGGTTGAGGCTTGGAGGGCGAGGTGATTGATGGTTTCTGGGTGTTGAAAGAGGGAGACGAGGCAGAAGCGTGGAGGGTTTGGTGGATTTTGTAGCAGGGGAGGGAGCAGCTGTGTGTGACTTTAGATCGATGAGGTTGTAGGGTGGAGGTGGAGTGGCTTACTAGGGAAGTTGGCAAGCTGGACATTTATATTTTGGGGGATTTATGGTGCAAATGTTGCAGGGCGTGGCCATCTCACCAAAGCAGTTCCTTAAGAGATGACTGAGATGCCTTGTGAATGCCTTGACATTTTGCTGGTCTTTCTATTTTTTGTAAGTCGAACAACTTCCCAAAACATTCGGAATATTCACATCTTCTTGCGGTGCACTTCCGCTTCTTGCTGACAAAGCATGACGTACGAACTGTGATGTTCTTGCACCGATTCTCATTCCTTCCGTGTTCTATTACTCCATCATACCAACATGGCTTCTTCTAAAGCACCGAAGCTGTTCAATGTCCTATTTAGGCCGCCAAAGGAGTTGCCAAAGCCAATTCGACTATTGACTTCTTCTTGTAGAGGGATTCATACAAACCCTAGAAGTCCCGCAGTCATCGCCTCAAAAACAGGGACGAGGCCACGCATTCGACCTTCGCACTCGAGACTGGCCCTCACGTCATCTGCTGTGGCGGGAGTCCGGAACATGTTCATACAGACACAAAATACACCCAATGCCGATGTGAGCACTCCAAAACCCAAGCAAAACTTCCAGAGCTGAACATCGTGAAGGCTCTCAAGTTCCTCCCCAGCCATACTATCCTACCGGAAGGCCTCTCATCTCCCTTTATTGAATATGTGTCGCCCAGATCGACACTAGCACCCCCACATCCATCGCCGCTGGCCTCGCGGCTGCTGAATATAGATGGAATAACATCCGTCTTCTACGGTCCTGATTTCATCACGGTCACAAAAGCATCAGATGCCAATTGGGCCCACGTGAAGCCGGAGGTGTTCAGCTTGATTACAGAAGCAGTCAGCTCGGGAGAACAGATTGTGAATACTGTCGGAAACCAGTCATCCGAAGCGGGTCAGGAAGGGGGCGGGCAAGACACGCTGGGGTATAGTGAGGAGGATAACGAGGTGGTCGGGATGATCAAAGAGCTTCTGGAGACGCGGATACGGCCTGCTATTCAAGAGGATGGCGGGGATATTGAATTCCGGGGGTTTGAGAATGGTAATGTTATGCTCAAGCTTCGGGGCGCTTGTCGGACGTGCGATTCGAGTACAGTGACGTTGCGGAATGGGATCGAGAGTATGCTGATGCATTACGTGAGCCTCGCCAGCCTTGGACGTGGCGTACAAGTATACTGATTCCAATGGCTACAGATCGAAGAAGTCAAGGGCGTTACACAGGTACTGGATCAAGAAGAGGAGATCGCGATGCAAGAGTTTGCCAAATTCGAGGAGAAGCTCAAACAGCAGAAGGGGCCGGGAGCTGTTGCATCGACGATAGGCAAGGGCAGTTTGGACACAGCAGAAGCATGATTGGAACCTCTATGCTCTAGGTCATGGAATAAACCCAAATCGTCTTGCATGGCGTTGGTTGGTGGACGGAAGCAAAATATGATTGAATGGCTTTCTTGCAGATATCTTACATCCCTTAGACATCAGAAAGGCGTTTTCCGTTCAGACGGAGAAGGTCCTTCTCTTTCCCGAAAAGTTACCTATACAGATGAGCGGTAAGAAGGTGATGATTGATGCGGAGAAGGGCTCCGTTGAGGGGTCATGTGAAGCCTTGCCATTCCGCTACAACCCATCGCCGATCCGACCAAATGGCCTCTTACTACCTACCTAGACTTGGGAGTACAATCCCGGCCGGCCACAGGCAGGTGGGCTCGTGACCTTGATGGGGTGGGGCACGGCTTGCAGATAGTCTGACGAAGCGGAGCACGAGGGGCAGCAATGAGCGAAAGAAAGAGGAGTCGTTGTGGAAAGCGAGAGGCTGGGAAACGACCGACTCGGCCTTGCACCCTTGGAACAAACAGCAACAGATGGATCAGAATGATCGACACTCGAGCAACGCTACCCCAGACTTTGCTAAACCATCTCCTGCTTAGATACCCTCGTACAGTAATAGCAACCAGCATATCAATAATTGAGGGGACCAATCTTTGGCACTAAACCACCTAACTAGCCACAAGGCGAGATCTGTGCTGTTGCTGCAGAATCTCCAACTCTCTTAGACTGAGTGGGCATACTGTACACTGGGCAAATGGGTAAACTGGCCCCAGTCAACAGTAAGGTATCTAAGGTAAGGTAGTGAAGCAAATCAGCACGCAGTGCCACGAACCCACTGCAGCGTCCAGAGCAAATCAATGTCCACATTGCCTTTGCGTGCGTACAACGTCAATGAGTTAAATACAGTATACGAAACGCCCTCTGGTTCGCTTGTCATGCCCGCCGTGGGGGCTTCACTTTTTAGCTCCACTCCTACCCAACTTGAATCTTCCCCCAGACTCGAATGTCTCTCCACCGCTTCGTAAACAGCAATACTTCAACACCCAAACTCCAAACCGCTTCCCCAGTGAAATCTACCTTGTAGACTGTCACCCCCGCCCAGAATAAATACATCATTTCGTCATTTCCATTCTTCTCCACAACCTGATACCGCCCCCGCAACCCCAGTGCATTGACCCCTCCGCCGTACCACCTACCACCTACCACCCACAACCTACCACCTACCACCTACGATCTGCCACGTCTGGCACAAATGCGTGACTGGGGTCCGCACTGAGAAGTAGGCTCTTTTGCCCTCACTGCTCTGCTTCTCACTGCGCGCCTTCTCCGCGAACGCCACCGGAAATTGCACCTAGAGTTGCACCTTCTGTCGCAACCGGACCGCAAGCTTCTCTCCCCACGTTTCAATTGACACAGCCGCAGTCTATAACTTTGAGCATACATTGCACTCGACCAAACATCTTCGAGAAGAACAGCGGAACTTGAATCTGTCCGTGGAGAGTCAAGAAGAGCAGGGAGTGATTAGGCGTGGATTGCGAACCAAGAGGGATTCCGAGAGCGAAGACAGGATCGCCGCACTGTACAATACAAAACCTTGTATCTAATACTCTGATGGTGATTCGGGTATACTCCATGTTTCCTCCCAGTATGAAATTTCAAACTGCTGATGACGTGCCAGAGATACCTAGATTGTGTAATAGAGTCACGACTTCTTGTTATATCTTCTCGATTTTTCATAGACGATTCAACACGTGCCACGACGGAAAAGACGACAGAGAGCTGAATAGGTATGATACTGCACTATCATTGAACCCTCCTCGCCTGTTCATTGCTTCTCCTACGCGAGACTGTGAGCAAGCCACTCTTGTCATGCAACTTGGTCGCCAAGCAAGTGCTCGATGACTTCTGATGATCGGAGTCTCGATAGCTCGCTGAGATGGGCTGGCTGAATATTCGGCATGCAATCCGTTCTGCTGCCTCGATAAACTGCTGGTGTTGCAAGCTTACGAACAAATTCAGACTACCTGCAACTCCTGCATATGCAAATACCACAACCATAGACAAACGCGCAATTCCAAGCCGCGTTTTCAAGGCGCTCGAAGCGACAACATTATTTCTTTACGACCTACGAAATTTCACTCTTCCATCTCTCCCATCCTCCTGCTACTCTCATCAACGCAGGTAACCCATCAAGCCTGCATCAAATGGTACGCGCTGCCAAAGTCAAGTCATGACATGTGACGAAGCTGACATAGGACAGTGAGTTCCCGCACGATCTCCTTCACTAGCTATCGTACTTGGGACTTCAATCTCGAGAAGGTCTGTGACCTCCGTACAGACTCCTCCGACTTCATGACAGACATCACCCTCGGGACCTCTCGCACACTGCACTTGACTCTCTTGTCCGTCATCTTCCATCTTCCACTTGAACCAAGCAAGTTTGAAACAGCGAATTTTTGCACATAAGACAGCTTGTGAATCTCACACTTACTTGCAGCCTCTGACCAGTCGTCATTCCTAGATACTGCCGCAACCTACGCAGACTTCATCAACAAGCCTCCACTGCAGGATTTACGAGCTCAACACACACCAAGCAGGTCTCAAAGATCGTGACCAACAGGGAGCTCAGTAAGTCCCGTTAAGTACGCGAGCCTCAATAGCCCATCACTCCTTGCCTTCACTCTGCTTCAGTCTCATCTCAACGCCTCCATGCTCTCTCATCCCCGACCACGAGCCGACTTTGAGTGTGTGCATCGACGGCTTGATGTTATCCACCCGGTTCCCGAGCTGACCAGATTCCATTGTTTAGGTCGGAATGAGATACCTGCTCCAATAGCCCATTTTGCCCAACAGATTTATCTAATTCTGAAATCATGACTTCCAACACCACTACCCACAACTCCGCCGGTCAGCCGAAGCGTACCTCCTTCAGTGGCTTTCCAGGCGGCAACGCTTCCTTGTTCCTAGACAGACATAACATCCGTGGCTCTACCCCGGATTCGGAAGCGCTGGCATCCTCTGACGATGACCAAGACCATCTACAACCACTTCGCCCGGTAACCAGCAACCCAGCACCAAAGCCAACTCGTCGCGCATCATGGCTGCCAGAAGGACAGCAAAATCTGAACCGCAAGCATTCATTGAGCAGCAACGGTCCTTTCTCTCCAGTAAGTCCTAGTACTGTCGGGCCTCCAAACGACCAACTGTCCTGGGGCGGCGTCAGCGGATCATCTACTGGCTCGACCTTAGGTCGCGGCCACTCCAATTGCGCTTCATTCCCCTGGTCAAACACCATCTGGAACAACGACTCACAGAAAGGGCCGCCCCAACGCTTGTCAGAAGTGCTGCCATCGCCAACAACCATGGTGCCTCCTGGGTCTGCCGGTTTCTACCATGAAGAGCCCTTGCAAAGTCCTCTAGTTGGCCGTGAAAACTCCGTGGATCCTGCCATTCCTTTTGCTATCCCACTTCAACCTACCTTGAAGACGTATCGTTCTCAGTCCTACTCCGTTGGTCAGCTGGACCCAGAGACTTCTATACCTCCATCCAACACCATCGGAGCTTACGCTGCGTACAATCGCCCAAGGAATGGAGGCTCGTATACCGGGGTACCGCATAGGACATCGCGTCCGAGTATGCGCGGAGACTTGGCCCATGATCCTTCGTTCTTGGGACAGGTCCGAGAGGTAGACGATGATGAAGAGAGTTCGACAGGCTCAGGCTCCGGGGTTCCCTTGCCTTCCGAGGAATCGCATGCCATGGAAAAGCTGAAAAGAGAGAATGCTATGCTAAGACAAGCAGCAGCAGACATGCACTCGAGGACTCCAAATCGCGGAGCTCCGGGTAAAACCGCTGTACAGCGACCTCAAAGCTCGGGCCAATACTACCATCAACGCCTTCATGATACCGTTCCCGAAGAGCTGGATTCCGCTCTGTATGAAGCTGACGATCCGAAGGGACATTATTCTTCTAAAGCGGAAGTTTTGAGTGGCAGAAGATTCAGTGAGTATGCTACAAGGACCGGCACTCAACATCCGTATGCCGGCATCCCCGAGAATCGGACCCTGGAGAACGTCAAGAAAGGCCACTGGCAAAGTTCCCTTGGCTTTGGTGGCGTAGGCGAGCCTCCTCAGAGTCGACGACACTCCTTTGCAGATATCCCGACTAGACAAAATTCAACTGGATCAGGCGGCGATTCTTCCACAGGAATGACCATAGCCGACACGAGTCTCCGAGTCCATGAGAGGCGTGATAGCCCTGGTGGATATGGTGACAGTGTGGCCCGCCTGTCTCATGCCGATAGTAGTGAGTATATCGAATTTTCTTCGCAGAAGTCCCTCCTTGAGCTGGCAATAGAGAACAAACATTTACGCGAACGTGGTTTTGCAGTTGCGTACTTCTCCTGTACGGAGCCAACGATACGAAACGGAGAGGAGCATGGCCAGCTGTCCTCGTCAAACGGACACCAAAACTACATCACAGCCCAATACGCTCGCTCTCAACAACTCACGCATGCCCCCCATCGTCCTAATCAGTTGCTTTACATAGTGACCTTCAAGTGTCAGCGAGCCGACGTCTTCTACGTCCAGGAAGGCACTGGCCTCCAGATCAGGAAAGGTGAATTGGTTATAGTTGAGGCTGACAGGGGTACCGATCTTGGAACTGTAGCTACAGAGAGCATACCTTGGGCTGAAGCAAAGGAGACAAAAGATCAGTTTATGCATGATCATCACCAATGGCTTATGGTGTTCTCTCGCCACACTCAAAACGGTAATGTCGCAGGACCGAATCCGAACGGCCAGCCCCATGCACATAGCGCTGGGGGAGCAACGGGTAGCTCCTCAAACCACGCCAATCTTCATGATTTACCGAGTAGCGAATTGAAGCCTAAGATGATCAAGCGCCTTGCACAGCCGCACGAAATCCAGAACCTACGAGAGAAAGAAGGTGCCGAAGCAAAGGCCAAACGGATTTGCCAGACGAAAGTGATTGAACATCGCCTCAACATGGAGATCTTGGATGCAGAGTTTCAAATGTAAGCCAATATGAGACGAGAATAGAACGTCTTACTGATCTTCGTAGGGACTGGAAGAAGCTAACCTTCTTCTACTTTGCCGACTCATACATCAACTTCAATCCGTTGGTCACTGACCTGTTCAAAATATATAAAACTAGGATTTGGATGTCGGCGATCAACACGGCAGCCATTGGATCACCTGCCGCAGCTCAGCATCTACTTGGTAGTACAGGACGTAGCGCTCCGAACACTGACTACGAGGAATACGCTGCTCGCCGCAAGACGCACAACTACGTGCATTCCACATCTGCTTCATCTTCGCAGCCCACAAGCACAGCATTCGATCCTATGTGGGATCCTGCGCGTGATGTAGGTTCTGTCGGTGGACTTGCATTCCCCCAGCTATACACGCAACAATACCAAGGACAGGGCTATGACATGGCGCAATTGCAGTACCCGATGGACTACCGTCAGGTCGGACAACAAGCGACGAATATGCCATCGCAGTTCAGTGGTCCTGTTGGTTACAGCTCACACGATCTACACCATACTTCTTCCTTCACTTCTCAGCCTGAGAATGGAATTGCTCGACCTCAGGATCGCCAGGCTGTTGGGGGGGATTGGACACACTCGTTTCAGGGTATGTCTCTGGGTCAATGATTTCAGCGCGAAAGTTTGACACTACCGGGCTTTTTTTCGAGAGATGAGATGCCTTTGCTCGGGCCTTATCGGAGACTGAACCGGCATCGAGGCTAGAAAGGCTGCTCTGCGGGACTTGAGCGATATGATAACTTCATTCAGAGGAAATGGAGCGTCTATGGATTCTGCTAGCGATGATGCACACGAATTCATGACCACAAGATGCGCGGAAAATCAAATGCTTGATTAGGTTCCTTATACATATAGGGCATGGAAAATGAGCGAATGTGATGAGGAGAGAGCGGTTGGATACCTTCCGAGGCATATGACATGTACATTACAGCATGCTCGAGGATCTATGCACTTACGGTCGAGCTAGAGCTAGGACAATCATGATGAATGATCCATTGCTGTGACTTTCATAGCTCAAGAATTATGATATGACTTGAAGGACTGATTACCCCACATGATGTCTACACCTTGATAACGACTGTCTGCTGAGCCTGTATCCTGTGATTTCTAGACCTCGAAGAAGACTGCTTATCGAGGTGGTGCGAAGTAATGCTTACGTCTCGTTGGTGACCTACTGTCAAATCTGTTCCTCGTGATGTCTGCACCTCGATAGCACAACCCAATGCGACACTTCCATATCATATCTCAGCACTGTACCTCAATTATGATCTGAGTCCGGAGGGTCTTTGTCGTATATGCCTACTATTGCGTGCTGTTGTGTGGAGTCCTTGTGTGGCATCCGATAAATTAACCAAAGCCCTACTCCACCAGGACTTCCCCCTTCCACAATTCCATCATCTACCAATAACTAGCCAATCCATAAGAGACCCGCTGCTACTACCTAGTGATAATGCTAAGAAATAACAAACGCAAAGCCGGTTCGCGTTTGAATTCCAATTGATCTTTCATGTCACTAACGCTCATTTCAGATCCGGTCGATGAAGAAGAGTACGGGCTGGAGACATCAAGGAAATCGAAGTCTGCTCGACAGCGCAAGCAAAAACCGGCTCTTCTGGATGAAGTATCTGACGATGGTGAGTCGGATCTAGGCCACGCAGTGAGCCAGTGAGTCCTCTCTGCTGTCTCTTCAGCTTCATCCCATGGCTTACATACTTTGCAGGAGGTTCATGGCATCGACAAGACAGCTGGCAAAAGTAGACAATGCGACGCCTCGAGCTGTACTTGAATTCGACAAGTTGGTTGGGAAGCGGAAACAGGAGTTGTTGAAGCGGATTGAGGCCAAGGTGCAAAGCATGTGAGTGCACGCTCAGTCACTTTCGACGGGAATTGTGCTTGAGCTAACGTTGATCACGGTCAGACTTGCGGAAGACACCCAGCTACAGCAGACGGTCCTGGGCACATTCTCTCGAAGCCTACAACCCAACGTCGAGGGAAGCATGGCAAAGGCCGGGAAAAAATCACGAGCGCCTCTGGTTCCAGTACGAGCAAGCAGCATTCATCAGAACGCCCAATCTGTCATCGAAAACGCTAAGGAAATCCTCACTCGCTACGATTACGTCCAGAAGCAAATCACGTCGGCTAAAGACACCTTGCCAGTGACCGGAGAGCAAGAAGAGGGTCCTGAGACGCTGCGTGTCATTTTGGACAAGCAATCACGGCATGTGAAGCAGGGTTTTGAGCTTCTGTTGCATGGAACGCTTGGCATGGCAAAGGAAGGAGAAATGAAGATCTCCCTTGATAAATTCTCACTGGAGGAGATGCAGCTGTGGACTGGAGTTGGGAAGGACCAATTGAAGGGGGAGAAGCAGGGCACCAGAGCCGAGATGGAGATTACTTGGGCAGAGGCTGCTGCACGTGCCGAACGAAATGTTCGTAGGCTTGTGAAACATCTTTCCGAGAATGAGGAGTGAAGGGTTGCGTGTTGCTTCACTTGGGGAGACCATTTTGCCATTGTATACCATCAAACAAAAGGTAAGAAATGTAGGCTGCTTGCCCATGGAGAAAGGTGGGTAGGCATATTAGTCAAGCAGTGTAGCCATCATCTACCAATTAACATCTCAGATTCTTCAATGTCGAGCTCTTGATGAACTCGAAGGGCGAGTCAGGTGAGTCACCAAGGGGTGCATCAGGTCTGGGCCGCTCCCCCAAAAACATTGACTTGTCTTCCAATTCTTCTACCATATTCCAGAATGGTTTAACAAGAAACTATTGGGTGTTGAAGTCCTAGAATGGCCGTTTCTTTATATTTCTAGTATATTCTATATTTTCTGAAGCGGTATTACTCGTTCTGTAGGTTGACCTCCGTAAAGCGACTTTTCCCAGAGAGAGCTCTTAGCCCTGCGATAGCGGCCCAGACCTGGTGCGCCCCCAGGTGAGTGAATATATTTTGCTTAGTAAGCCGACCCTCGGCTAATTTCTTCGGCCCACAACTTCGACCACAACAGCTGCTACTCATCATCAGCGATCTTTACACCACCCAAGTCGCGATTCACGCCCAGTCAGTCAAGGTACGTTCCATAAAATCGTGACGGTTATCATGGGCCCAACGAGCGCCCCCAAAAGCCCACCGAGAGAGCACCGCTAACCCTTTCACCCGTCAGATGGGCGCCCTCAAATACGTCGAGGAGCTCCAGAAGAAGAAGCAATCCGACGTCCTCCGCTTCCTGCTACGAGTCCGCTGCTGGGAGGTATGAAGTGTCCCTCAAACATACCACCGCATACACAAACCCACCTCGCTACTGGCCCTCGAGCCAAAGGCGGGGGAAGGAACATCTGTGGCACATTGTGTCTTGCTATACACTCGTTGAACAATAGCTGAGAGTGCATCAATATAGCTCCGCCAATTGAACGTGGTGCACCGCGCCTCGCGCCCTTCTCGCCCAGATAAAGCACGGAGACTGGGCTACAAGGCCAAGCAGGGCTATGTCATCTACCGCATCCGCGTGCGCAGGGGGGGAAGGAAGAGGCCTGTGCCCAAGGGCGCGACCTATGGTGCGTACACCTACCCCTTCCGCTCTCATATCTCCCCACACGAACTGCACCAAAATTCCCTCATTGTCCCCCCTCTATCAAGCCGACCGCACATATCCAAAAGAAAGACCCCAAGCTGACGATCTCCGTCTTTGCGCGAAAACCAGGCAAACCAACCAACCAAGGGGTCAACCAACTGAAATACCAACGCTCCCTCAAATCCACTGCCGAAGAGCGCATCGGCCGCCGCTGTGCCAACCTGCGCGTGCTCAACTCCTACTGGATCAATCAGGACTCGACGTACAAGTACTTTGAGATCATCCTCGTGGACCCGCAGCACAAAGCCATCCGCCGTGATGCCCGCATCAATTGGATCGTCAAACCCGTGCACAAGGTACACATCTCTCTCCCTTCATCTTCATCTTCATCTTCATCTTCTTCTCCCTTCTTCATCCCTTCTCGGTGCACAATCTCCTCTGCGGCCAAGCCTTGATACGGTCTTCCGCATCATCACCACACTCACACCCTCCTCTCCTCCACCTTCCCTCCTCCGCAGTAGACTCAGCTAACCATCGAGAACAGCATCGCGAATCCCGCGGCCTCACAGCCACGGGCAAGAAATCGCGCGGGCTGGGCAAAGGGCACAAGTTCAACAAGACGACTGCTGGGCGGAGGAAGACGTGGAAGCGTCATAATACCCAGAGCTACTGGCGTTACCGCTGAGGGTGGTTCGGGGGGGATTGCGCGGGCAGTTGTGGGTTTTGTGGATGGTGGATTGCGGAATGTGACGGGGAGTGGGAGATGGGGTTGTTGCTTTGACTGGGGTTGTTCCTGGCTTCGCGGTCATGGAAGGGGATTTGGCCTGGTGAAGGCGGGGGCACGTAAAGAGAGACGGGTCGATACCTGCATAGCAAAAATTCCAATTGATGACGATATTGAAAGAATGCGATTGGTTCCTCGAAGATGATAGCGCTACCCTCTCGTTCCTGATCTCAGGCAACATTGCAAGCGAATGGGCTCGAATCACATTGAATGGTCTTGCCTGCCTTCCTGTGGTATGCTAACATCTATTTGACAGCCCTTTCATCACTCCGTTTCGACGCCTCAATCCCCAATAGTACACCTTTCCACTCCCATCCCATTTCGCCAAACCCAGCACGCCACCCAAATGCAATCAATTTTGCCTATCACTTCATACCAAACCCCTCGCTCTCCCGCACCGCGCCCCAAAGCCTCCTCTCCAGCACCTCCCGACTCCGATACCGATACAGCGACAGCATATTAAAGCACGTCCTCGCAATCGGGTATCTCTCAGCATCCTCCCCCAGACACACAATTTTAATGACCAGACTCGTGGTGCCCATTGCGGGAATACGATCGCTGGCCGTAATGAACCCTAGCAATTTCCTCTGATCCTTCGAGTTTGCTCTGGCGAATGCATCCCAGAACCAGCCGACGACAGGCTCTTTCGCGGCGTCGCCTTCTTTGCCCCATCCGTCGTATATGGCTACTGTTTTGAGGGTGGCGACGTCCAACGGTTCATCAGAACCACGGATCAGGAGTTCAATTTCTTCAGGGCGGAAGAGAGAGAGGGCGTTGCCGCCACAAACGGTGAAGAACCCACGTTTGAAGGGTTCATATTGGCGGGAGACAGAGGTATCGAGGAGGTGACGGATGTATAAATCGACGAATTCGCGGCGGTTTGATTTTGTGACCGCACGTCTTTCACCGTCAGGGCAGAGGGGGACGGTGACAATTTGGCCATAACGATCGGTTGTCGCGACGAAGTCTCGGCAGAAGGTTTGCTCGACGTCGCCGTCGTAGTCGAGGAGCTGTCGTAGACCGTGCGCGAGTGCTGGGCGAAATTCTCCAAGGTCTTCGAGGCCGTAGCCTGGAGCTGGGCGGGAAGAGGATGTCGTGGGGCCTGTGTAATTTGGGGCCGATGCGAGAAGCCTCCGGAAAACGAACGGAGGCAGGGCGACGTCGAGCATAGTCGAATTGTAAATGGCCAATCCAAGTAGTACCCCAACGAGGAAGAATTGATCCGACGTTTCAAAGGTGTTGGGATTGAAGTAGCAGTAGTGGGAATCTTCGTCATAGACAAACAGGCCATGCTCAGGCTCAAAGACTTCTCGGACTAGAAGAAGAAACCACTCCTTTCGAAGTCCACCAGCGTCCATTCCTTCTTCACCAAGGAATTCGATACGAAGACCCTTCTTGATTTCTTCTTGACCAGTACCCACGACTTCACTAACGCCACGAAGGCTGTCTTCGATCAGGCAATCCCTTCGGACCTTAAGCACAAGATACTGGCTGATTGCTTTCCGACTCATGATGCTGTTGAAGAATGCTTCACGAGCTTTGATCTCCATTTGGCGGCGAGCATCGTGCTCCATGATGTGGATTTTAGCCCAGATTGATAAGAACATAGGGTACTGGCAGAACGAAAACTTCCCTCTCCGAGATTCCCAGATCTCGAAATCAGCGATGAGGTCGGAATAGTCAAGCAGAGTATTGTAGAATACGCTTGTCGGAAGAAGCTGACCATGGCTATGAGCCCTTTTTTGTGCCGATGAATTGGCTCTGTTCCTGCCCCAATCTGGAGTAGATGGCTTGGTGTCACTGTGCCTATTTATGACATCGTTATTATTTGCAGAGAATAGTAGCGACATGACTTTCGCAGCGGACCTGATCTGCCAATCTTCGCTATATGCAACCCCAGGGTTAGTCTTGCTGGGAGATCTTGAAGCGGTCGATACGCCAAGAGCGGCATGGAGTTGTGCGGAAGTTCCAGCACCCGGTCCTGATATGCTGGGGATCAAACCTCCGGCTGTAGGATCGTGACTGTTGCTGCGCTCCCTCACATGCTGCCTAGTCAGACGATACGAAACAAAGCTGCCGGTCAGGTCTACAAGCCTTCGCAAGTGAGATTCCGAATAACGCGAGAACCAACACACGAAATGACGATGACATTCGATTGGAAGATTCGACATGATCCCTAGTATACGCTTCGTGACACCCGAGTGTCGAGGACTCATCCCTCTTGTACTCGGGGACCGTTGTGAGGACAGCGAGGAGGATTTGCGTAAGAAGTCGGGCGCTGGCTTTAACGTAGGAGTGCTTCCGTAACTTGGTGACCTCTCTGTCTTCATCGATGGAGATAGTGATAGCCGGCTGCCTTCCGAAGAGTGTAGCAGTGGATTTGCAAGGAGTATCAGTAGAAAGCGGCAATCCGCAGGACTTGTGACAGGTCGCCCGGGGCGTCGTAGTAGATTTTCAGAGGCTTTTAGCAGTGTGCGTTGCAAATGAGCGCAGCCCTCCAGAACTTCCTCCTCGGCATTCTCGACGTCTTGGGCAGAGACGTTACTAAGTATTCCTAACCCGATCTCGTTCGTTGAATTTGAAGACTTCAGGTCATCTATTCTGCGTCTCCAATGTCGCTCAGCAAAGATGATTGAATGATACCATTCGTTGACTTCTGCCCATTGGATGCGTGGGCTCTTCGCGTTCACTCTATCGCTTTGTCTTTCTGTGTGGGATCTGAATTTCTGCATGCGGTTGCTCTCAACGTCAGTCTTGCCAGCCCACCACATTCCGTTCTCCGCAAAGTCCCCTAGGAGTAATGTTTTTGCATCTAATTCAGGAAACGGAGTGTCTGGGTCGAAAACGTCATCGTCATCTGAAAGGATGGCGCGTTGGACGACGACGCTTTCGCTCGCTGCTCGAACGATTGTGGGAGGTTTTGATGCGAGGAAAGAGGCGTTCATACACTCTATCCCCTTGAAACAGGCTTTTATATAGTTCTCCAATGGTCCAAATATCATGGATGAAGGTGGTGGGCTTGGTCTCCTGTCAAAACAGGGCCCAGCGTTGGACTGTCTCGGCGTGCCTGGAGGAGGCGGCGGGGGTCTGGAAGGGGAGGGTATTATACTTTCAGCATCTGCAGCAGACCTGGCCGGCTTCGTTGCAGCTCCGTTAGCAGCAAGATGCGGCGAGAGAGATGTGCTAGCATGATTTTGACTCGACGGACGCCTCTCATCAGCGCCTCTGCTCGCTTTTCGATCCGCACACGACTGAAAGTGGGCATCGATGCATTCGTTGATGAAGCGTAACGTCCGATCTAAAGATATGAATGGGACTGCACTCCCTTTGCTTGCTGTTCTGGGCCTCGACGATGTTGGAGCATCGCTTGGGTTCTCCATTGGTGGCGCTTCTCCCGATCGGGCAGACACAGGCTTCAATTCGTTGACCATTAGGCATACGGTGCATCTAAATACGTCCAAGTACTTCGGCCACCGCACTAAAGAGTCACAAGTAGCGCATCTACCGGTTATGAGGTCTTTTTCCCCGATCTGTGCGGAACCATTGGGTGCTGAAGAGGCCATACTGGCATTCAAAAGTTTTCCGGCCGATAGAGGATTTGCTGGGAACGGACCATTCAGTATGTCACCCTCCCCTTCAGCTTCATCCACTCTGTGTGAGTTGATGAGGCCATTGAAGAGCGAGACTATCGGATGGCTATGCGATCTCGAATGCCAAGGCTTTTCTTTCAAAGCAGGAGCGTTGGGCAGATCTAGCACGGGTACGCCATGTAGAGGGAGATCTTGATATGTTTCCCCAGCTGGGGCCGGGTCGCGTTGGGGGGGGCTTCGTGGTCCCGAAGCTTTTGGAGGCTTGTTCGATTGTGGGGATCCCAGGGGGAGGCGAGCAGGCCAAGAAGGCATTGATCTCAATTACATCTATGGGACAGGTCTCTTTCAGTCCGTGGACTGCATATGTGTGTTTAGGAAGCCCGCGAGACAGTGGGGGGGTCGGAAAGGTTGGCGAGATGTGTAACGATGCGTGTTGGTAGTTGGCCCGTGTCGAAAGGATTCTGGGGTAAGGATGTCATGGAGGACAAAGAGGGAGAGGAAGATGGAAAGGCAGGTGCAAAATTTAACATGCTTTGAGTATGAGGGCAGGACATTGCCTTTGCGGCCTTTTGGTACCTTTGGAAAGAGTTCCAGTGGAGTAAGAACGATTGCCAGTGGAAGAAGATCAGATTACGTAGAGGGTTAGACTCAGGTTCATGGGCGAAATAAATTACAGCAATCTAAGCCTGTTCAAGAATAATACTGCCAAAAATACTCTAGAGGCGTAATATTCTTTGTTCCTTTGCTCTCGACTACTCTGTGTGTATACTCCGTAAATTGCTTTCTACACGTGATGGCATTCAGCTCGAAGATTGTTCGGCCAGTGACCAGGATACGAGGTTCGAATGCGTCGAGAATTCTTCACCCTTGGCCGAAAGCGCAGGTCAGAAGCATTGCCAATGCAGCGAATCATGAATCCAAGCGGAGAGTCAATGGCGACAGATTGTGGGATGATATTCATCATACCTGCCAATGGGGCCGCGGTCAACGATGGGGCCAGTATGTCATTTCAGCCTTGAAAATATCTCTAGCCACCGATCAATGTACAATGCCCACTTGTACTACCTTACACAAAGCACGAGACACATGAAACTTTCTCCTCACCGAGTCCTGATTGTATCGTAGAGCCGTCCACGAGACTGGTATGTCGAGGTTATCATTGAGTGATGCAGATCGTGCAGCTCGGGATTGGTTTGTGCAGACAACGGAATCGTTAGGATGCAATGTTAGCACTGATCAAATGGTATGGCTACAACGTCCACGGTGCTCAATTTTCGATTGATAAATCCCATCTCTTCTCATCATATTTCTTCTGCAAGGGAAATATATTCGCAGTACGAGAAGGGCGGCATGACGGCCCCCCAACTTGCGCAGGCTCCCATTTAGATACGCAGTGAGCCTCTATCCGAGCATTAGACAGCGAGCGAAAGCCTTTGACCGTTCCCAGACCGACAGGAGGGCGCTATGATGGGATTCTTGGGGTTTGTGCGGGCGTGGAAATGCTCAAAGTCCTCAAAGAAAATGATATCGAGACAAAATACCCCGTGGGCGTCATAAATTGGACAAAGTAAGTCCATCTATTACACTTTTGGGAAGAGTGTAAAAGTGATATCCTGAGAGTGAGGAAGGTGCACGATTCCCCATCTCCATGGTCTCCTCAGGAGTATGGGCTGGGAAGATTCCCTTGGAGCGGGCCCATAACCTCCAAGAAGTAGGCGGCGGCAAAAAGACCATGAAAGAGGAACTCGAAAGGATTCGATATTTGGGTGGTGTGGAAGCCAACTATCAGGCGATGCCCATAGCTGTCCGTACATCTATCGTGCTTTATTGCTCTTCAGCTTACAACACGTCAGGCTCATTTTGAACTACACATTGAGCAAGGTCCCCGTCTCGAAGCAGCAAAGCAAAAGATCGGTATCGTCCAAGGAGTAAGCCAGACACGCCAGTCAGTCAAAAAAGGAAATGCGAGGACTGACATTGCTTCAAAAGGTCCAAGCCTATACAGATGGCACACTATCACAGTACACGGCCGTGACTGCCACACAGGCACCACAGATTTCGCCAACCGCTCAGACGCTATGCTCACTGCTGCAAAGATGATTCTGCACTCCCATCGCCTGGCCACTAGCCATGCATGCCTAGCAAGCACAGGCATCCTCACTCTGACTCCCGGAAGCACAAATACAGTCCCAGGCATGGTCCGATTCAGTCTGGACATTCGAGCCGGGGAAGATGATCGCTTGATAAACTTTGAGGAACAGCTCAAGAGTGATTTTCAAAAAATCGCGAGCAACGAGGCTGTCGATGATGTAAACCAAGGGGGAACTGTGGGAAAAAGGTGCACGGTCGAATGGACCCTCAACGCTCCAAGCGAAGCCATCAAGTTCGATGCAGATTGCATTCATTGTGTCGAAGAAAGCGCCAAACATTTATTTCGGGACCGGTATCATGACTTGACGCAGTCGATGATATCCGGTGCTGGACATGATTCGGTGTTCACGAGCAAGAGGGTGCCAACTTCCATGATCTTTGTTCCGTGCGGAGATGGGGTATCGCATAACCCGGCTGAATATTGCGCACCGGAGGATTGTGCGAATGGAGCGCAGGTGCTGATGGATGCTGTGCTGCGGTATGATAGACTAAGGGCGGAGCGGGCAAAGAAAATATAGGAGAGAGTACGAGTAGAGATTGGGAAGCTGGATTGGCTGGGGTATCGGAAATCTTTGGAAGATCTAGCTTGAACTCTTGTATTCGGACTCATTCTCTTCCAACTAATTTGTTTCTCCGGCGTTGAATTTGTGGGGTCTCAAGTATTTATCGTAAAACTGAGTTGTCCGCAGTCCTTCGTTTGGAGGAGGCTATTGTGGCTTTGAAGCCAGTGTCTTGGATCCTGAAGTCAATTGTTTGCCAAGTGTATGAGGCAAACCCCCTAGAAAGTCGATGATGGAGGAGAAGAACCTTTGTTGGGGATACCAGGAATTCGATATTTTCTTGTGAAGAAGATCAAAAATAGAAGCTATCTGGAAATGGGACTGATCAAGCGCATGCTTGTATTGTCTACCTCGGTCTCTGTAGACTCTGGTCCTACCTATTGTATTTCCCCTACCCTCGCTTCCTAATCAACTAGCACTCAGCCTCTGCCATAAACCGGGGTTTTGTGAAGGCAGAGCCACTGTCTGCATCATTCAGCCCGGAGCAAGCAATATCATACCACCACGCCCCTGTCCCGTCTCCATGTAGGCATTTTGCAAAATTAAGCAGGCGGTGCACCCCTTCCCCTCCCAAAACCCCTCCTCTCGCCACCGAAAGACGGCGCAAAGCCACCGGGCGCATCTCCCTCCTTCCCCTCACCAGCATCCCGTCGCCTATACCCGCCCTCACGATCCCCGCGCGGTCCACCACGTCCACCAGGCCTCCTCTCACGATCATCTCCACCCATCATACCCTTGGGCGGAGCGTGCGAGCGCTGCTGCTTGATATGGGTCGCGGGCACGATCTCAGCGGGGAGATGGAGCCATTCGCGGAGGTAGTCGAGGCCCTCTGGGGTGAGGGTGTAGTAGTACCACTGCCAGGAAAATTGGGTTTTGAGGTAGCCGCGGGAGGTGAGGGATTGGCAGGCTTTGATTACCTGTTTTCACGGGTATTAGTGAATGGTAGAATGCGCTGGATGGGTGGGATAGTACGAAGAGATTTTTGGTGTCGATCTCATTGTGTTTGGGTAGGTTGAAGTCCTTCTTGGCTACAAGTACGCCCTCTATGGTTCATTAACGAGCGTATTAAGGGATTGAGGGTGTCGTAGTCGTACCACGGAAGAGGTACTCGTGGATCTTCTTGCGGTCGGCTTTGGGGATGAGCCTGACTGTGTATTAGCCGGGTGGTTCGAATGCTTACTAGTTGGGCGCTGCATGAGCTAGATACATACATGATCGCGAGTTCCTGGCGCTTTTCGGGGAATCGCTTTGATCGATGCTGAATTGTTTGTGAATGAAATGCGGATGCTAAAGCAGTCGATAATCTTTGTGTGAATTAGGCGAGAAGCTAGAGTGCAGGATCGCGGATGAGGCGGCTGCGCATAATACGTAATTTAGTACTAGCGTCTGTTTCGATCTTCATCCAATTCTAGTGCCCAACATTTGTCAGTCTTCCTAATATACATCATCTTCCCTTGGCCCATATATTCATGAGGGATTACAACCACAAGCATGGCTCCACGCAAGGTCAACGTCCTCCTCACCTCCTTCCCAGGCCTTGGCTTCCCAAGCACCTTATCTCTACCTATCGACGACGTTACATCCATTCAAGAGCTAAGGCAACTACTCGACAGCCGCCTCCCGAACATTAAAGGTCGATTTATCTTCACGACCACCTCAAATAAAGAAATCCATTCCTCAGAAAGTCCAGTATCAACGCTCCTCTTAAGCGACCATGACTCATTCCTACCTCTCCGCGTATCAGTCCCATTATGTGGTGGGAAAGGTGGCTTCGGCTCCCAGCTCCGAGCGGCCGGTGGCCGAATGTCATCGAAAAGAAAGAAGAACCAAGGCGAGAACAACAGCTCAAATCGCAATCTAGATGGTCGCCGGTTACGGACTGTCAATGAGGCCAAAGCGCTGGCTGAATACCTTTCCTTGAAGCCTGAAATGGAGAAGAAGGAAAAGGAAGCGAGGAGGAAGCGCTGGGAAGAGGTCTTGGACATAGCGGAAAAAAGAGAGGAAGACATCCGAAAGGGATCGAAGGCAAAGGTTGATGGGAAATGGGTGGAAGAGAGGGACGAGGCTGGAGAGCGAGCTAGGAGAGCCGTTATTGCGGCTATGGGATCGGGCGACTATCATGATAACTTGAAAGGGGCTTCATCTGGGAGCTCCGGTGGTGGTTCCGGGCAGCCTAGTGAGGGGAGTGAGGATGACGAGATGGAGGACTCGACGCGAAAGCAGAGCATGGGAGCTTCAGGCTCGAAGCCCGCGGTCACAGTTTCGCGTTCGTATGTGGGTTTCGACGAAGACGATGAGTTCATGAGCGATTCAGAGGAAGACGAGGAGGTTGCAGAAGAAGAAGAGGTGCCTTGCAAAGATAAGGGAAAGGCGAAAGCTTGAGAGGTCTGACATGAAGTTACAATTCCGCTATGGCGTCTTAGGAGTAGGGCAAAGATAGCAGTGTATTCAATAGTGACTCATGAAAGCCAAAGTGCTGCTGAAAGATCTAGAAATCAAAGGCCTTGATCTATAAGTGTTCACTAGTTCGGCAACCAAAAATCATAACTCTCCAGCGAAGAACTTCAATTTTCTCCTATATGGCACTTACAGCGCGACTCTGCCCTCAATTAGCAACTGTGAGAGGCCTGATCCACGAATATCTTTGCCCGATCCTCGTCCCATCTCGACTTTCTTCCCGTCGGCTCGAAAGACCCCATCCTAGCAAGCCAACAGATCATGGGCGTCGAGTTCACACAGAGAGTTCCCCTGTGACAAGGCCCGACTTATCCACGCACGCCCAGCTGCTCAACCTTCCATGGTCTTGCCCAGGATGTGGAGCCTATACACAAGTCGTCAGTCCAGACCAGGCAGGCTTCTACAGCGCCAGCCGAAAGTCGGTGAAAGAGTTCATAACCCAGACCGGGCAGCCCTCCAACGTACAGGGGCTTAGAGAAGATGAATTGTTCAACCGGGTACTTGGGTCAGCGGACAGCTCTTTGCGGTCACGACTCGGCTTTACAGCAGGAGATGGTAGTGCAAAAAGCCTGGGGAGTTTCGCTTCGCAAATGCCTCACCATGTGCCTACACCAATGTGCAATCGATGTCACCATCTGCAACACCACCATAACGGAGTATCCGTAGTCCACCCTACGCTGCAATCTATCCAAGAGACCATATCGGAATCGCCTCATAAATACAATCATATTTACCATATCCTGGATGCAGCCGATTTTCCGTTATCCCTTATACCATCTTTGCAACGCCGTCTATCGCTAAGCCCGCAAAGATCACAGAACCGCAGAGCAAAGACAACTCACTTCCAGTATGGGCGAATAGCAGAGATGAGCTTCATCATCTCTCGCTCAGACCTTTTGGCGCCCAAGAAGGACCAGGTGGACAGTTTGATGCCATACATTGTACAAGTACTACGTGATGCCCTCGGTGCTACAGCTGAGGAAGTTCGTCTGGGTAATGTACATTGCGTGAGCTCGAAACGAGGATGGTGGACTAAAGAGGTCAAGGAGAAGATCTGGGACCGTGGAGGTGGCGGCTGGATGGTAGGAAAAGTTAATGTTGGGAAAAGTAATCTCTTCGAGAACATCTTCCCCAAAGGCCGGACAGAGGACATAAGCTTCGACGCATTGCGGCATGCTGCAAAACAAGCCCCCCAGACAGCACGGTCTTCACCAACCACAAGTACTGCAGACACGCAAGCAGCTGCCAGCCCCCAAACTCCCCAGGAACCCCTCAACGACCAAGTCCTCCCCCTTTCCCTCCTCCCCCCTTCCCCCCCAGAAATACCCTTTCCGACCCTCCCCCTTGTCTCCTCCCTCCCCGGCACAACGGCCTCCCCAATCCGTCTCCCCTACGGCTCCGGAAAGGGCGAACTAATCGACCTCCCCGGGCTCGCCCGCAACGACCTCTCCGAGCATGTCCTCCCGGCTCACCAAGATGACCTGGTAATGCGCGCCCGCACAAAACCCATACAACACTCTCTCAACCCCGGCCAATCCCTCTTGATCGGCGGTCTCATCCGCATTACACCCTTAGGCCCGGGCTTGACGATCTTGGCCTACCCCTTCCTACCCCTGCAATGCCACGTCACCTCCACAGAAAAGGCGATCGCCGTCCACAGCCAGCAGCAGCCATCAGGCATATCCAGCATCGCGAAAGCCGGCCTCGGACCCCACCTCAAGAGCGCAGGTCGCTTCGCGCTGAAACACGACATCACCAAATCCCGCGCAGGGCCCTTGACGGCCAAAGCCGCCGCCGGCCTCAGCACCCACGTCCTCCCTTTCTTTGTTTTCAGTGCGGATATACTGATCGAAGGGTGCGGGTGGGTGGAGCTGACCGCGCAAGTGCGGAAGAAGGATTTCGAGGCCAAGGGGGAGGGCATGTTTGATGATCGGCCGTACCCTGAGGTTGAGGTGGTGAGTCCGGGGGGGGGGCATGTGGGTGTTCGGAGGCCGATGGGTGCGTGGGGACTTTGT
>JAABUQ010003491.1_pt1 | contig 28757 bp, 32 predicted proteins | sample 5560001 | NCBI WGS metagenome assembly JAABUQ01 (sample SAMN10711888, study PRJNA513371) | rock metagenome | isolation source: Antarctica rocks | place: Antarctica: Victoria Land, Finger Mt nord | collected 2015-12-18 | reverse complement strand
ATCAAACGCCAAATGTACGGACGAGCTGGATTTGTGCTCCTGCGTGCGCGTGTACTTCCTTACTGCCCCGCTTTCGCTGCCTCAGCGTCCGGCCCATGACGGCCTGCACCAAAAGTGCGGAAGAGCCATTAAGTGGCGTAAGATTTTCGGCGCTATTTGGCGTATGCGTCCTCTAAGCCGGAGCTGTCAGCGGGTACCCATCGGTAGAGCGTCGGTATGGAGATGCCGAGACTTTGAGCAACTTCTCGGGGCGGGGTTCCACCGGCAAGTAGTTTCTTCGCGGCACTTACTTTCTTTTCCGTCATAACCCGCTTCCTGCCGCCTACCCGACCTTGCTGTTTGGCTGCGTTCAACCCGGCTCGGGTTCGTTCGACAATCAGTTCGCGTTCCATCTGGGCCAAACTCGCCATGACGTGGAAGAAAAACCGGCCAGCAGGTGTTTTGGTGTCGATGCTATCTGTCAAGCTCCTGAAATGCACGTGCTGGCTTTCCAGCTCCAGCACCAAATCAACCAGGCCCTTAACGCTTCGTCCTAGCCGATCCAGTTTCCATACAGCCAGAGTGTCGCCTTCTCTCAGATGAGAGAGTGCTTCTTTCAGCCCGCTGCGGTCGGAAGCATTACCGCTCGCCTTATCGGTAAACACCTTTTTGCATCCTGCATCTTTTAGCGCTGTGAGCTGCATTTCGAGGTTCTGGTCCTCGGTGGAAACGCGAGCGTACCCGATCAGGAATCCCTTTTCCCGGCCGGAGCGGTTCTCAATACTCGTTCGCTTCACGTCGAACGAGAATATCATTTCGAGAATGGTTTTTGAGAATGCGAAAAGGCCGCAAAATGGATGACCGCTTCGAGAACGCGATCAGTTCTCGCAAACGGTCGTTTGCGATAAAGAGGTCGCCACGTAGTTGCGGAAGAGGTCGTTATTGTCTGCCTAACCAACCCGCGACACTACTGGTATCTGAGCGCGTTGGACGGATCGAGTCCGGCGGCGCGCCAAGCGGGACCGATCAGAGCACTGAGCGCGGTTACGGCAAGCAGTACGGCTATTCCTATGTAGCTGAGTGAGTCCGTCGTCCTGATGGAGGAAGCAAGAAACATGCTTAGGGGCTTGGTTGCCAGCCAAGCCAGCGCGATACCAATCGCCTCTCCGGTGGCGACGATCCAAATGCCGCGCTGAAGAAGCATTTTCAGAATTACACCGCGCGAAGCGCCGAGCGCCATTCGGATTCCAATTTCGCTGGTCCGCTGAGATGTTTCATATGTAGCCATGCCATAGAGGCCCACAATCGTCAGTACGACCGCAACAGAGGCCAGAATGAGCAGCAAGAAGGCCGCAACGCGGTTTGGCAGCGTGGCGAAAGCGACGGTTTCACTCATAGATCTAGCCTCTATGGTCGCGGAGGGGACGGCTTCAGCAACGACCTGCTTCACTGAGGAGAATAACCTGGAGGGCGGAACTGCTGAACGAAATACGAGCGAGGCGTGTAGGCGAATTCGATTGGACTGTAAGTAGGGCAAGTACAGCATCGGAGTCGGCAATTCGCCCATTGTCGAGTACTTGCTGTCGCGAACAAGGCCAACGATTTGGTAGATCTCACGGTCAGCTCCGTTGCCGCATGCGAGAAACGCCCCTAACGGGTCCCTCTCATGGAGATACGTTCGCGCGAAGGTTTCGTTCACGATCGCGACGGGCGCACTGCCGGCGCGGTCCGAAGCGGTGAATTCACGGCCTCGGACCAGGGGAATGGCCATAGTGCTGAACCACGCGGGACAAACCGTATTCGCCGCCGAACCGAATTGGGGGGAGGGGCTGCCAACCACCCGCAGGTCGCCGATGCCCGATGAGCTGAAACTCAGAGGTATGATGGCCCCACAACTGGCGGACCGAACTCCTGGTAAGGCGCGAACTCGGTCCGCCACGCTCATATAGAACGCCCTAAGAGCGGCGGGCGTCTGCGTCGCTTTTCCGAGCAATACCTGGACACTGGCGGTATGGGCGGTGTCGAAACCCGGGTCGATGTTATTTATGACGAGCAAGCTGCGCACGAACAGCGACATGGTGACGAGTAACAGAACCGACATCGTTATTTGTCCCGTAATCAGCAGGACACGGAGGTTAAATCGCCGCTGCAAGTAATGCAGTTGCTCGCCTCTGAGCGCTGAGACGAGATCTACGCGCAAGGTTTGGGTCACCGGAGCAAGACTCGTCAGCACCGTGGTGATGGCTATCAGAAGAAGGCAAAACAAGCCTACTCGCTTGTCGAGCCCGAACGATACATGAAGCGGAAAGGGGAGCGAACCAGATATTTTTTCGAGCACCCCCGAAAACAGCCAGGTCAAAAAAAGCCCAAGGCCCGAACCCAAAACCACCAGGATGAAACTCTCTATAAGACCGCGACGCACAACCGCCCATCGGGGCGCACCTAATGCAATCATCGCGGCGTGCTCGGCACGTCGTGAGGCAGCCCGAGCCAGCAGCAGACTCGAAATATTAGCGCAGGCAATCAGCAGTACGATGGCAACGATCACGAGAAGAACGGTAAGGAAAACCAGCACGGGATCGGCGCCCAATTGGCGAACACGATCGAGACCCGTCACGCTGGCAATAAGGCGGACCCTTCCGAAATTGCGGTTCTGATCCGGATATTGTTGTTCCAGTCGGCGGGCGGCGATGGTCAAGTCGGCCGCCGCCTGGGCGCGAGCAATCCCGGGAGCAAGACGGCCCACCAACTCGAGGCTGACCTGATCACGCGCATCGAGTTGACCCAAAGCATTGCTCAACGGGAGATAAACATCCGGCGCAGCACCGTATCCGGCAAGCGACCGGAACCGGGGCGGCAGCAACCCAATAATCGTAAAGATCTGGCCGTTGACTCGCAAGTCCTTCCCAAGCGCCTCCGCTGGTTCAGCGTTCAGTCGCCGAGCGAATTCATAACTCACGACGGCTATGCGAGGAGATGATTCGGGCCGCGCATTGGCTCGCGAAAACAGTCTTCCGCGAAAGGGCTTCGTGCCGAGCATATGGAAGAACCCGGGTGTAACAACTTCGGCAGAAACCCGTTGCTGCGCGGCACCGAGATCGATGTTCAATTCTGTTTGCGAATATCCTTCGAGGTCGGTGAAAGAACGTAGCCCTTGGAGGTCTGTGAAGTTCGAGTAGGAGATCTGATTGGATTCGCCGAGTTCGATGCGCACCAAGCGAGACGGCTGATTAGCGGTAACCTCGCTTAAAAAAATCCCGTTGATAAGGCTGAATACCGTGCTGTTCGCCCCGATTGCCAGACCCAGCGTCAACATCACGACACTCAAAAGTACGGGATCTCTCTGCAAAGAGCGAAAACCGAAACGGAATTCTCTTACCGTCGATTCGAACAGGTTCACCGCTATTTCTCCAAGTTCAATTTGTAACTTGTTATACGCTAAATAACGTTTTTTGTTCCGCGAACCATCCTGATTAGACCGCGTGAACGCGCGAGGTGATCGATACTAGGATTGTCCAATCACCAGGCTCTCCCGCGCCGCCTCCACGACTGCCTGAGTCACCTCGTCCAGCGAGTTGATTTCGAGAATACGTTCAATCTGAGTCAGTAGGCGGTTCAAGAGCCGAAAATTTCCACCTGTGATGCGAATAATCACAGTGATCGTTTCGGGCTCTAAGAGCTTATCCGGTAGATTTACTCGCGGTGGTGCCCAGTGTTGCTCAAGCAATTGCCGCACCTCGGCCGCCCCGAGAGGTCTGAACTCGTGTACGAATCCTATACGTGAGTAAAACTGAGGATAACCGGGCGAGGCGTTTCTCGAGCCCGGGCATCCCAACCAGTATCAGCCCAATTTCTCCGGCATCGAATATTGCTCGTACCTGTTCCAGGCTGGCCATCCGTAAGCGGTCCGCCTCATCAATCACGATGAGTGTCGTCGGATCTCCAATTTGCAATTCCTTTCTGCCGTACTCCTCGGCAACTTCTCCGTAGGTAGGTTGAGGTTGTGAAAATTGGGCCATCCGTCAGCCAGTCATGGTCAAGAAAAGCTCTCGCATCGTGCTCTTTGTCGCGTTGCCGAATGGATTCCAGCTTGGCTTGCGCTTCTAGGTGCAAAGGTCGCCTTGCAAGGACGGTAAGCCTGTCCCGAGCGTGTCTAATATCGGTCTCGATTTTTCCGGGAGAGTTGACGACCGACGGCGTATAGAACAAGGTGCCCAGATCAACATCGAGGTACTCGTTAGTCCAACGCCCTATTGTGCTGATACTGTCCCAATGGCTGTAGTGCCTGCTCGAAAGTGTTTTACCGACCCCTGGTGGTCCATAACACAAGCCAATGTAGCCATATCTCCGGCAGCCATCGCAGAATTCTGCAAACCTCCGGTGCTCCAAGGTTTGCACCAATCCCGACACATGGCTGTTATTCGTTGCGATACCGCTTGAGCACGGGTAGGCGTTGTTTTTCTGACTGCTTGACTGAGGCTGCTGATGGTGCATCTTCCTTCTCCGAGATCTCTCCGCGTTTGAGTTCAATGAGCGTGTCGACAGCATTTTGTCGATCACGAAGAGTCATGCGCAAATGCCTGCGCCGCTGATTACGCGCGCGAAGAATCTCTCGAAAGGAAACCGTCGCTCCAGCCAATTCGGGGCAGACCGCCTGGCACACAAAACGGTTCTCGTGGAAAACGCGAATCTCGGCCATGTCTCGGGGATCAAAGCGCAGAGTGACTGTTTCACCAACGTAGGCTGCCAGTGTTGTCGAGATGTAACGGAGGCTCTGGAAGTGGATGCCATCGACCCGCACCTGACGTGCCTTTGCCACTCGAATCAACAGCAAATCTAATTGCTCCAATGAATCCGGCATCCGAGGCAGGAAGCCGCTTGCCTCCCAGCGTTCGGCCGGGGGGATTTTCGTTTCAGCGGATTCGCGGCGGTGATATTCGTCCAGTAGAAAGGTCCGAAAGCGCGCATCTAGATCCGCCAATGTGAGTCTTGGCTTTCCGCGCACAGGGCCGCCCTCCGGTGCGTAGCCATTCAATTCGCATAGAAACATCTCGTTCACCGTTAAGAAGAAGCGTTCGATGCGCCCGCGGCCTCTTGGCTTGCCGGGTAGCGAGAAAATCAGTTGAATTTTGAGATCAGCGCCGACCTGCTCCAAATGACGTGATGTGAAATCGCTCCCGTGATCTGTGTAGAGTACTTCCGGAATGCCGCAAATATGCCAGCGGCAATCTTCTTTGCGCCAGATCGCTTGCCGCAGAGCTAGCGAAGTATGTAGGGTTGAGGGTGGTTCGAAGGAAAGAAAGTATCCAGCCACTGCGCGGCTGTAATCATCCTCAACGATGGTGAGCCAGGGCTTCTCAGGTTCTCTATCTGGGCGGACGATTAGGATGTCAAGTGGCGAGTGATCTGCCTGCCAAATGGCATTCGGCCTTTCGGCTTCGCGCCGGTGAACTAGTTCAAATGCTTCGCTGTAAGCCTTACTCCCCTGATGGGCGAGGGTCAAAAGATCGACAGGCAGCCTGCGGACGATGTCATAGATAACTGAGTAGCTGGGAACCGGCTCGCCAAGATCCTCGGCAAAACTTCGTATTTGGCGAGACAACGCTGCAATAGGGATCGGCGGCTTCTGTAAAGCGAGACCTTCGATCGCCTCCTTTAGCTTTTGCGAAGCCGCCCGGCGCGCGCCGGTATCAATTCGTTTCTTTCGGGCGAGCGCTGCTAACCCGAACTGTTGATACTGCGCTACCCACCGCTGGGCTGTCCGAAACGCAATTCCTGCCTCGGTTGCCACCTGACGCAACGGTCGTTTCCGCTCCAAATGCGGTTGCAACAACCGAAACCTCTCCAAGGCCGACTGTCGGTCCTCTTCCGAAAGCTTGGCCAACTCGTCCATACTGGGAAGCGTACGCCAAATAGCGGCGAAAGTCTTACGCCAAATAATTCAGAAAGTGACATCATTGCCGGGTTCCAGACCTCCCGCTAGGAGTTTCGGCCAAGAATTTTGGTGACCTTTGTGAGTTGGGAATAGCGGTCTAAGTGCGAATGAGTCAAAGATGCAGTACGGGGCGTAGTAGTCACATCCAACCGGAACCTCCGTTTAATGATTGGCATTGATCGGCGCAGCCCCTTTGGGAAACTGCGTGTTCGTCTGCTTACCACGCACTTTCACCCCATCTGGACACGAAGTCACCCTGCTCTCAGCGTCATCGGTGACCGAAACTGCGCGGTAAGCCTATTCTGCGCAATTCGACTCTATCGCATAATCACCCCATGAATTGACGGTCTTGACAGCAAAGCTTGCTTCCCGTAATATACATCCGTAGCGGATATATTATAAGATGGCTAAGAAGCACGCCCCTGAATACCTTCTTCCCCTGACGCCGGCGGTTTTCCATATCTTGCTGGCCCTAGCCGACGGCGAGCTTCACGGGTACGGCATCATGCAAGATGTCGGGAGGCAGACTAACGACTTTCTTCAACTCGGCCCCGGCACACTTTATGGCTGTTTGAAGCGGATGTTGGCGGCCGGTCTGGTGATTGAATCAGACGAGCGGCCCGACCCTCTTCTTGACGACGAACGCCGCAAATATTACCGTATGACGGAACTTGGTCAACGCGTTGTTCGGGCTGAAGCGGAACGCCTCGCAACGGCTGTTCGGGCCGCGAAAGGGAAGCAACTACTGCCGCTTCGAAAGGCTGTTCTGGTTGGAGAGAGGTCGTAATGCAGCACTTGTCCAAACAAAGACTCATACGATTGGTTTGTCGCATTTACGGGGCGCTGCTCTTTGCTTACCCACCTGATTTTCGTCGCCGCTATGGCGGCGAAATGACTCAAGTCTTCCGTGACCGCTGCCGTGCTCTCGAGCGAACGCCAGGAGTTTGCGGCGTAATCCGTTTCATCATTCACATCTTGGTTGATTGGTTCACGACTTCGGTACTGGAAAGGCTGACTTATATGAAGGCTGCTGCTGGTGTTTCGACTGTCCGGCTGGCGCTCTTGCTGGGTATCATACTCAACCTGGCAATGATTGGTGTGCGGGTGTTCTTTTACCGCCCACTCCTGGTAATGCCAGGCGGTCTAAAATTTGTCATAGAACCCGCAGTGTTACTGATTGTGTACGCGCTGCTCGTGGTGTGGGCAACCTCACGTGCCGATCCATTGCGACAGAGAATCTTACAGATCGGGACACCTCTCGGCCTTCTCGGAGGAATGGTGCAGATTGTTCATATGCTGTTAGAGAATCTCGTTAACTTCGGCGCGGCGAATGGGACCGTCACACTGTCGTCGATGTTGTTAACCTTCCTGCTCTGGGGTGTGGCCGGGTATCGCGCCTCGCACACAACGAAAAGCATCGGTTTAGGCGCTCTTACGGGTTCCTGGAGCGCTTTAGTGACGATGCTGGTGGCGGTGACGTTCGGATTTGCACTTCTATATTCATCGATTCCGCGATTGGACTACGTCGCCACCTGGCCAGAATTCCAACGGAGCGGATGGGAAGATGTTCATGCGTTTTCGATTGCCAATACTCTTGATTCAGGTTTTTCGCACCTCTTAATAGGTCCTATCGTAGGGGTCCTCTTTGGGGGCGTAGCCGGTATCATTGCGCGTTTTCAGCACAAGCCACAGCCAAGTGCTGCTTGAGCCTGTTGCCGCCGTCCCAAATCTTCGAAGCACCGCTAAAGCCCTTAACGGAGGTTTTCGGTTGGATGTGGCTACCACCCCTGTGACGGCTTCCGATCCTGAAAGTTCGTGCTACTGAACTCGCCTGCTCATGACAGTTTGACGTGAGCGTGACGAGCGCTGGATTGCCCGATTCGCGGCACCGGCATTGGCAGCGCTTTCCCCGTGTCGGACGAAGCGAACCGTAAGCATCAACCTTTCTTTGGATGTTTACTGGTCGGTGGAGCCGGAGTAGGCGCAGGAGCTTTTACGGCTTGTTGGAGCTGCCCGACCTGCTGCTGCAACTCCACAATCATTGAAGTGGTCTCGCTCTTCTCCCAAAACAGTCCGAGAAAGAATCCAGCAAAGAGAAGGAGTGCCCAAAAACCGACGCGCCAGCCCCAGCGGTCTTCGTTCGTTTGCGCCTGAAGATTGGCCGTCTGCTGCCGCAATTGGCCGGAGGCGTAATCCAGTTTCTGGATGTCGGCTTCGATGCTGGAGCCGATGCTGCCATAGCGTTCCTGGATCGGTTTCACGGCTTGCGCTAAGTCGACTGCCACGGCTTTCAGCTCTTTGACGGAGCTGTTAAGAACTCGGCCCGTGTCCTGTAATCCGGTTTGCGCGAGCTGCTGCCGGAAGCTTTCACTCATCGCCTTGGCGATCGCCGCGGGTTCCACGCCTTGCGCAATTTCCTCCGGCAATTTGCTCAATCGTTCATTCAGCTTTTCGTGATACGTGGCGTTGGTTTTGACTTCCTGCTGCAGCGCTCCATAGGCCTTCAACAAAAATTCCCGCATCTTGGTTTGCTCGGCCGCAATCGCCTCCGGTAGCTCGTGGCCCAGCAGCGTCAGGAACCCGAAGAGCTGCGCGATTTTCACCAGCTCGTCGGCCGGCGACAAGGAATCAATATAAGAAACAAGCCGGGCGTACCACTCGCGATCCTGCGCCTCCGGCAGACGTTTCGCCAGACTCCAGAGCGGATCTTTTTCGGTGGTAGCCAAGCCGTTGGCAGGGGCGGAACTCATACCAGAAGGAGTCCTTTCACACGATCTAATTCAGCAAACAAATGCCGCCGGTACGCTTGCGCGCGCAGGACCACGGCCCCTTGCTGCAGCTCGGGAATATTCAATGTCCGGCCGGCCGCCTGGCCGACAGTGGCGCCAAAATGCCGGATCAGATTTTCGAATTGGGGCACCCGGTATTCCATCTCGATTTCCTGCGGGGAGAACACGTCCCGGAACGGTCGGCCGGCACGCTGCGCTCCCAATAACTGAAATCGGCTGGGTACGTGAGCGCATTTTTGACGATCAAATAATCGACGCGGCGCTGTAAGGCGAACGCCCAGCTCAATACACTTTCCACACTCGCCGGGTCCGGCGTAAGGATGCCGATGGCGGTGAAGGCCAAGCCGCTTTCGCGTCCTCCGGGGTCCATCGACCGGAACCATGGGTGTACGGCCTGGCCCGATCCGGCACCCAGGTCCGCGAGGACTATGGGCGTGTCTTTGTCCAACGCCTGGACGAGGGAATCGAGACCTTCGGACGTGTGGATATTCACCTTCTTGGTCTTCTCCCGGAAGTAATGCGTGAGGCTGCCGCGCATCTTATTTTCGGTGTCCAGATCTAGCAACGAATAGGGAATTTGCCGGGCTTCAAACCACTCGACCAAACCCGCCATGAAAGCCGTTTTTCCCACGCCGCCTTTACCCCCTTGGGTAAAAATCACGCGGCGCGTTGGGGCGGAAATCGGTACGGCGGCCGTCGCCATGAGCGGTTATTTCTCCCTCGGTTTGGGGTGCAAGATAAACGGTTCGTGCACGTCAAATTGGAAAGGATTTGGCTCTTGAGGCGGGGCGGCTCGCTGCTCCCGGACCGTCCGAATCTCCTCCCGGAGGTCGGACCGGGTCGCCGGGGGAGCTGGAACCGAAGCGATTTCCGCCGGCTTCCCGGCCTGGAATTCCGGTGGTCGGGAGCCCGTCACTTCCGGCGCCTCGCGCACCCGGTTGCGCGTTTGCCGGGCGCGTGTTTTCACAAAATCATGAAGGGTGCTGGGAACCACCGAAACCCCTAAATGCTCGCGGAAAAACGTGGCGATTTCCTGATAGGTGCGCCGCTTCCGGCGCAGCTCGCGGATCACTTCCGCATGCGGCTCCAGCTTCGAGCGCGGCGGTCGTTCCGGGATGTTGTCGAGCAGTTTGCGTACGGTTTCATCCATGCAAAGGAATACCGATTATAACCGAATCAAGCCGAACGGCATTCGGACTGTTTCGCCGTGTTGAGGGTCGCCGCAGAAATTCTAAGCCGAAGGCTTAGGGATAGTGTCTACTCTGATTGCACTTTCGTCAAGCGAAAGTGCTTCCTCCTTCCCTGATCTGCTACATTTCTGTATACTGCTGCCATGAACCAGAGCAATCCTTCTCGGGCCGCCTTGCACCAGCTCCTGGATGAACTGCCGGAAGAGCAAATGCCGGCTGCCTTTGCCGCTCTGACACAAGTGCAACAGGACACTTTGCGTTCCATCCTGGCCAGCATTCCCGGCTTACGCCTGCCGGCTCATTGGCCACCGCAGTTCGCTGATTTTGAACTCATGCCTTATGAAGGAGAATCGCCCTCGGAACAACTCATCCGTGAGCGACGATAGGATGCACTAACCGCCGGAGCCGACAATGGACACCACAATTACCGTGAGCCTTCCAGAAGACATCGCAAGTCACTTAGCAGCAGGAGAAGATCTCTCGCGGGTGACCTTGGAGGCTTTAGCGCTCCAAGGTTATCGAGCCGAAAAACTTTCGACCGCCGAAGTTCGCCGGATGCTGAACTTTCAAAGCCGCTGGGAAGTGGATGCTTTTTTAAACCAGCACGGAGTGGAAGCAGAATACAGCCGGGCCGATCTGGAACGGGATCGTGAAACGCATCGGCAATTAGGCTTGTAAATGCTGGTGGTCGTCTCAGACACCGCTCCCCTAAATTACCTGGTCTGGATTGAGGCCGTCGATGTTCTACCGAGACTCTATGGTCGCGTTCTCATTCCTCCGGCCGTACTCGAAGAATTGTCCCAATCCAACACACCGGACCCCGTGAGACTTTGGCTCCAGAATCCCCCGGCTTGGCTTGAGATTCTGTCTCCTCGTTTTCCTCCTGATCCCCGTTTTTTCCACCTGGATTCCGGGGAGCAAGCGGCTATTCTTCTGGCACTGGAACAGGGAGCCAACTTACTGCTGATCGATGAACGAGACGGAACGCGTGCTGCCCTGCAGTCTGGATTGCGTGTCACGGGAACGTTAGGCGTTCTCGACCAAGCCGCGGCCCGTGGTTGGATCGATCTTCCCAGGGCCTTTAGACGGCTTGAACAAACAAGCTTTCGTCGTCCCAGAAAGCTAATGGCAGATCTCCTGGAAGAAGATCGGAAACGATCGCCCAAACCGGGACCGATTTCATAACCCGATGCTGACGATCCGCGCCTTATCGGGAGGAGAGACGTACGCCTCGCGGCACTTGTCGTCGAACGATTACTACTCGGAAAACGAAAAGGTGATCGGCACTTGGATAGGGCAAGGAGCGGAGTTGCTGGGCCTCGAAGGCGAAGTGCGGATGGAACAGTTCGACTCGATCCGGCAGGGTCTCGATCCGTCCTCCGGTGAATTTCTTCGGCCACGACAAAGCGCGGATCGCTTCAACGGAGAGGGCGAACGGACGAGCGCGGCGCGGAGCCTGTACGACTTTACGGTGTCGGCGCCGAAATCGGTTTCTATTCAGTCGATGATCGACCCGCGGCTGCTTGAAGCGCACGAGCAGGCCGTGCGGGAAATGGCCCGCGAGATGGAAGGCCTGGCGGCCGCGCGCGTGCGGCAACACGGCGCGGATGAGAACCGTACCACCAGCAACCTGGTGATCGCGCAGTACCGGCACGACACCAGCCGGGAGTTGGACCCGCAGATTCATACGCACCTGGTGGCGGCGAATCTGACGTACGATGGCGCGGAAAGCCGCTGGAAGGCGCTGCAAGCGTCCGAGATCTACGAGCAACGCGCCTATCTCACGGAGGTCTACCGGAACGCCCTGGCGCGTTCTGTGCGCGAATACGGCTATCAGATCGTGGACCGCTTCGAAGGGGGCCGGGAGCGTGGCTTCGAAATCCAGGGGATCGCCGACGAGACGCTCGGCAAGTTCAGCCAGCGCAGTGAGCAGCGGGATACCGCCATCGATGGCTTTGTGGAGGAGAACGGACGCCTTCCCACCAATCGCGAGATCGCGGTCCTGGTGCGGGAGTCCCGTTCGGACAAGCTCACCGAGATCTCGACTGAAGAAGTGAAAGCGCAGCAATGGTCGCGCCTGGCTCCCGAGGAGCTGGCCCGGATGCAGAAGCTGTACGAAGAAGCCCAGCAACGCGGGCCGCTGCGGGAACAAGCCCCTGCCGCCGCTTCTCTCGAGTATGCCCAGGAGCATGTCTTTGAGCGGGTTTCGGTCGCAAAAGAGCACGAGCTCAAGACTGAAGCCTTGCGGCATGGCCGGGGCTCGGTGGCGCTCGAAGACCTACAAACGGCTGTCGCGCGGCTGGAAGTGCAAGGCACGGTGTTGAAAGCGGGTGACGAGGTGGCGACCGCAGCCAGCCTTACACGTGAACGGGAGATGATCGCCGCTATTTACCGGGGACAAGGCCGCTATCGGCGGCTCGGCGGGGAAAACGAGTTTGTGGTGTCCGACCGGTTGCGGCCGGAGCAGAAGCACGCCGTTGAAACCGTGCTCGATTCCCGCGACCTGGCGGTCAATCTGCGCGGAGCGGCGGGAACCGGCAAGACCACCACGCTCCAGGAGATCCAACGCGGCCTCGAGGAAGGCGGCCGGGGCATCGTGGCAGTCGCGCCCACGCGCTCAGCTGTCGAGGAGCTGGAAAAGGTAGGCTTTGCCCAAGCCGTAACCATCGAACGTCTGCTGCAGGATCAGCGGGAACAGAATCGGCTCTCAGGACAGGTTCTGCTGATCGATGAGGCCGGCATGATCTCCAGCCGCCAAATGTCGGAACTGATTAAGCTGGCCGAACGGCGCTCGGCGCAGATTCTCTTCAGCGGCGACACGCGCCAGATCCAGAGCGTGGAGGCCGGAGACGCCTTACGGGTGCTGGAACAGGAATCCCGCTTGCACAGTGTGTCGCTGAGCCAGGTGCAACGGCAGACCTTGACCGAGTACCGGCAAGCCGTTGAGGAGCTGCGGCAGAATCCAGCGCGCGGATGGGCCCAAATCGAGGCCATGGGAGCACTGCGCGAAGTGGAGTGGCAGCTCCGGCCCCAGGAAGTCAGCAAGGCGTATCGCGAGGCCTTAGCGGTACCGAATGCCAAAGGTTTGTCGCGGGAAGTGCTGGTCGTGGCCCCGACCCATGAGGAAATCCGGCGGGTCACGGAGACCATTCGCAGCGACCGGCAGCGCGCCGGAGAACTGGGCGAGAACCAAACGCTGGCGCGGCACGTGCCGGTGAACTGGACCCAAGCGCAAAAGCAGGACATGAAACGCTACCGCGCGGGGATGGTCCTGGAGTTCCACAAAGCCACCCGACAGATCGGCAAAAATGAAGCGGTCGAAGTCGTGGGCGCCACGGGAGACAAGCTCACCGTGTGCAAAGCGGCCGGGCAGGAAGTCACACTCACACGCCGGCAAGCGCAAGCTTTTTCGGTATACGAGCGGAAGAGCATCGAGGTGGCCGCTGGAGACAAGTTGATGCTGCAGGCGAACCGGCGCGAGACGGGCTTCCGGGCGACGAATGGGGAGCTGGTGACGGTGAAGGCGGTCGAGCAAGGCCGCATTCGCCTGGAGGATGGCCGGAGCGTTCCAGCCAACTACCGGCAATTCGATCACGGCTACGCCGTCACGGCGCATCGCAGCCAAGGCAAGACGGTGGATGCGGTGATCGTGTCCGGAGACCGGATGGCCCAAGAGCTGTTCTATGTAGCCGTCACGCGCGGCCGAGAGAGTTTGACGGTAATCACTAGCGACAAAGAGCAGTTGCGGGAATCGATTGGGATTTCGGGGGAACGGCAATCGGCCACAGAGCTGGCACGCAAAGCAGGGACAGAACAACAATTTCAGCGGCTGTCCGATCTGACGGTAGAACACAACGTAGAGTCGGCGAGGAATTGGGTGCTGCGGCAGGCGGCGCAGTCCATCGAACAGGTACCCGATCGTAACCAGGTCCTCGAGCCCGAACTAACGGTGCGACAGGTGCGAGAACAGAAGCAGGAAAAAACGATGGATTATGGCCTCAGTATCTGAATCCGGCTGGGAGGTGATCGAGAAAGGGGGGCGCGCTACCTCTTTGCTGGTGCAATTACGGCAGCGCAGCTATGTGTTGCCGTGGGGCTTGTTTCTGTTTGCGGAAGGTACGGATACAGAAGTGCGCGCGCTCTTTCACACGCATACCGTTCTTGTGCAAGGGGCTGGTCTCATGACCTTGCTGGGATATGTGGCAGAGCAGCGGGTCAGCGAATTGGTGGAACCCGATCGGACTGTGAAGTTCAGCAAGTCCAGTGGGCCTCAAGTTACTGCTGTTTCCGTGACCGAGCACAAGTAGAAGCTGTCTCCAGTTCTGCCGGATTGTTTTGCTCGATGGAGTAGCGAAGATTTTCTGTCTTGATCGTGGGAAAAGGCAGGATGGCTTTTAGCCATTCCTGTTTGAACAGGACAGGACCGAAACGGAGACTCTGTCAAGGCTTGCCGCTCCCGGTGGAACATTACTGATTACCTGTTAAGCAACTGATTGATTTCTCGCCGCTGGTGATGGTGTGAGCCGATTGGAGCGGCAACCGCGTAGCGGCTGTGGCCTTGATCAGAGTCGTGAGTGAAGGTCCATTCAAAGACCGGCGAAGCCGCTCCTTAGCTCTTTATCAAGATTGCCTTTGGATCGGAGCGCTTAGCGCGACTTCCTTGTTTGTTCCCTGCGCAAGTTATCCACATTTGCACTTTGCCTATCAGTAGATTCTTTATTATCAGGATAAGTATAAGAGAGATAGAAAGTCCTTCGACATCAATGGGATGCAAAGATTTAGGCCGGAAACTCTCACACTTTGGTCGGAAACTCTCACACCATCAAAGACCTAAGTCTTTGTAAACGTTCAACGCGTTCCGGTCGGAAACTCTCACGCTTTTGGACCCTGACTCACAGGGTTTTCCACTTCAGCCTACTCGATGCGGCCGACTTTGCGATAAGGGATTAGGGGTGGTGAATCGTGCAGCTTGATAGCGTCGTTCAGGACTTCAATGTGAGCGGTCGGATACCATTTATGAGCCTCGGATAGCGCATTTTTGAACTCGGGCCAGAAGTGTTTAAGTTGCTTGATTCCCTGCCCGAACATCGCGTGAAGAACCTTTGCGTGAAGCGGCACCGGGCGCTTGATATGAGTACGCAGCCGGTAGACGAGAAAGCTATGTATATCCATCGCGCGCGGGTTCCCCTGCAAGGCAATCAGGGCCGGCCAATAAATTGGCGCCATGCGATCACCGTCCACCAGAGCCCGGTAATAGTCGTTTGAAAGCGTCATTTCCGGCTGCCACAAGGTCCGCTGGTTCTCGTCCTTGTCGATCCAGAAGGATAGTTGCCGGGCGAGTTTGGTTTGCTCCTGGTGGGCGCTCCCGTCGTCGTTCCAGACCCCCAGCACGATCTCGGCGGCGGCGAAGTTCTCAAGCTCCCGTTTCAGCTCCTTGCCGTTGCTGCCGCAGATCGGCATTTTCATGCGGGCCATCGCCTGGCGCATGCTGTCACCGAGAGGGATTAGCGGAGTTCTATGACGCAGCGCGTAGTCGCTGATATAGGCGTTTATGATTCGCGCCTTGGGGCCTGCTGGCACAGTACAGGTCTTGAACGTGTTGCGGCTGCCCGGCTTGATCAGTTCACCCGCCCGGAGCACCAGGCTGGCGCGTCCACAATCGGTCTGCCAGCGTTGCTTGTTCTGGGCGCTGTGTCGCACCGGCAGGAAGCATTGCAGGAACACCGGATGCGTATAGCCGATATCCTCCGGCCGGATAATCTCGTCGAACAGGCTGGGCGGCAGGATTGCCGGAAGCGAAGCAGCCACACTGACAAGGCCACCTTCCCCGTACGTCCGCTTCATATTTCCACACTCGTACTAATGTGTACTTGTGTTGGTGTGTACAAGTACATTTGGCTAATCAGCTTTCGCGGTTTGAGGAACGTTGTACTTAGCGAACAGATCGTTCATTGCCTCGGTTACCAGGTCCTGCATGCGCTTCTCGGGGTACTTTGCCTGTATCAGCTTGAACGAGGATCGAGCTTCGATAGGGAGCCAGCCACTCACCATAACCCTCCCTTCGCGGCTTGTCGTTTGCTTTCGCCCCGGAGCGGAGGAGGATGTAGAGGCCAACGGCAGCACGGCTGCTGCCTGCGTGTCTCTGCTCCCGGCTTTTTCTTTAAGCGCGGCGGCCAGATAATTCGGTTTTGTTTTTGCCATGGTGTGTACTTGCCTTCTTGTGCATAAGTGTGATTGTGTGATTGTACAATTGTGAGAATTCCTGGGCGGCTTTGCCGTCGGGCTCGTATTCCTGCACGGCCAGCCCCGGAAGGGGCGAATCGTAGACCGCGGCGCGATGGAATATAACAACTGGACAAACGAGGAAACCGGCCTGTTGTGCTGCCTCCTGTGCATGGATGTGGCGGCTTCCCTGGATCGGCGCGTTATTAATCACCACGAGCGCCGGTTTGTCGCCAGCTATACGCAACAGATCGCGGAAGGCTGGCAGGGTTTCAATGTCGTTGATGATCGGCTGAATAGGGACAAGGACGAGGTCGGCAGCTTTCGCAGCTTCAAGAGTCGCTTCGGCATTCTTTCCGGGACCATCCAGAAAGACGAACTCGACACCGTTCTTTTCAGCTTCGGTCAGGACATAACGCAATCGGGCAACCTGACAGCTGACAACCGTCGGGGTTTCAGCTTCGCGCCGGTCGCCCCAATTCGTTGCCGTGGTCTGAGGGTCCAAATCTATAACCGCAACGCTTCGGCCCGCGTGTGTCGCCGCTACCGCCAGATTTTCGGCAAGGGTGGTTTTGCCGGTCCCACCTTTTTGTCCCACGAGTGCGATTGTGTACATGTGCGATCCTGTGCGATTACACACGTATGATAGCCCATATAGTTAATGTCAAGGAGCGAGGATCTAGGCAACGGCTGGTTGGCTCAAGAGAAATTTTCTGAGAACAGTTTCGGCGCTTTCCGCGCGGGGGTGTTTCAGCGGGTATTGGTGGCGGCAGTCCGTTGTGCATCTCAGCAATTGAAGCCAGACGGCGGAGCCCCTTCGGCCCGGAAGAGCAGGGGAGACGCCGAGGACTCTTGCGCGGGCGAAGCCTTTCCCGTAAGGTGAAGGCATGACCATCGAGATCAAACGGCCGGAACTGGAACGCTTGATTCAACAGCAGCTCGAAAGCGGCTCGTTTCAGGATGTCGATGAGTTATTGACAGAGGCTCTCCGCGCCTTGCGCGACCACTCCGAAAGTGCCGCCGGGCGACGATCGGACAAACGCCTGGTTGATGTTCTAAGCTCACTTCCGTTTGCCGGATCGGAACTGACGATTGAACGCCAATTAGATTACCCGCGTTCCATCGAGCTGTGAGCGGATTTCTGCTCGATACCAACACGAGGGTATAGAGCGACAGGATGATTCCAGACTTTACGATTGACGGCCTTCTGCCGCCATTCCTGGGGAGCGACCCTGGACAACATTCTGCCTTTCATGTCGCCCTACGAGGTGACAGCCTTTGAGGTGGCCGAGCGATTTGGCGGTACTAACAGACGGAACGAAATTCTCATAAAATGGCTTGAGCATCGCGAAGCGTTGCGGGGAATTGGCCTCGATCGGGGTTTCCAATGGCTGGATGGTAGCTTTCTGGAAGACAAGGAGCCCAAGGACCTCGACCTGGTGTCATTTGTTTATCGGCCGGCGGCCGCTCAGGACGATCAACTGTGGCAAGCGTTCTTGAAGGCAAACTCGGACGTGCTCCAGAGGAATAAGGTTAAGCGGGCTTTCAACCTGGATGTGTTTTTTCTCGATATGAATGGAGATATTGAGAATCTGGTTTTGATGTCCCGCTACTTTCTCCAGCTCTTTTCTCATCAGCGAGGCACCTACTTATGGAAAGGTATGCTGCAAGTGCGGATGGAAGACGTGCAGTATGATGTGGCGGCCAGATTGATTCTTTCATCGGATGTGTCGCGAGGAGCGCAGTCATGATTGCAAAAATAGACCGGGATTTCGTTGCTGCCGATCTGGCGACGGTCGAAGCGCTTCTTGCGCGCATGACCGACAAGGACGCTCTTGCGTCCATGAGCCTGACCTCCCGGCGCGACGAACTGAAGGAGGAGCTGGCCAGTCTTGAGGCCAATCACGAAACGAAAGCCTCAGCTGCGTTATTCTTCAGCGGGCGGCCGGTCGTGGCAAATCGCGGCATTGAAAGCGAGTTCGGAACTGAGGCGATCGGCCGGTTTCAGGACATCGTGACCAAAGTGTTCGCACTCCATCACACTGGTGCTCTGGGGCAGCGGGGTGCCGTGCCTGGCAAGGAACTTTCCAAGCTGCACATCACCAATGTAGTGCATGGCTCATTTGGATTTCGTCTTGAGGAACTGGAGTCGCAGAATGAGCTGATCGACTCGACGCTCAAAGGGGCTGTCGATGAGACAACCCGTTTGATGGACAGTTTCGGTGAAGCGGATGACAAGTACTTCGAAGCCGCCATTGAGGACCTTGATGACCGGGTATTAGGAACGATCCGGGCATTCTTCAATCTCGTCAGTACGAGCGAAGCGGCATTCCGGCTGGTATCTGATCACTTCGATAAGAGCTTTGACCGACAGACGGTGGATCGTGCTGCAGAACGCGCCAGAGTCACGAGACTGGAAGAAACCAATCAGAGATTCGATGGCAAGCTGGCCGGAGCCTTACCGTACGCCAGTCAGTTCGAGTACATCACGAATTCTGACCGTGGTGTCATCCACGGCAAAATCGATGCTGGTCTAGTCGGTGCCGAAGCTGGGCATCTGAACCGCGACTGGACTGATAAGGAGTCTCGCATCACTGTCCGCGTCCGGCAGGTCGTCAGAGGCGATAAGGTCGCGCGCGAAACGTTCACGCTCCTCAAGATTGAGCCGTTATAAGATAACGTCCTACGTAGGCCGGAAGGGCAGGGGAGCCGCCAATTGTGCAACAGCCTGTTGCACAATCCTAAGCGCAGTCACTTTACTACAACATAAAGGACGATCTGTTGGACCAAATTGATAAATGGTGATTATGATCGCGGAGCGGGGAAGCTGCCTTAACTGCTCATTCCAGCGGCCAGTCTCGGTATCCGGGACATCAGATGTGTAGAGTTCTTGCGGGCTCACTGCGCAGTATTTCTAAACAACGTTCGAATTCTGCAGCGGTGCGCAGCCAGGTCGCCGTGTCCTTGCAGATTGCGTCAACGACGGTCAGCACTAATTCTGGCCGAATAAACCGGTCCTGCCGAGTGTGGTGAGTCCCGGACTGATCTTGCGAAATGATGTGACGGACGCCGATATAGAGTTGCCCTTTGCTGCCAAGTACGCGTTCGTGGTGGGCGATCCGATTTCGCAAATCCTGTAAGTCCTGCAGATTTCGATGCGTACTCACACGATTCGCTTTGATGTTTGGGAAAGCTTTTCGTAAACAAGGAGTCCACAAATCTTGCTCATACCGCGGTGCGGTAAGACCAGTCCAAAATGCGAGTGAAACAGCCGCGATAATCTGGCCCGGCGTCACAGGCGCCATCGGCAAAGGTGTCGTGCGAGCTCCTGATGTCAAGGTAGACGGGTAAGACACTTTCGGTTTACATTTCTCTTCAGCCTCATCGATCTGCTTCCGATGCCACGCGTTGAGTGGCGCTTTGTCGTACCAGTTTGTCTGCCCGAAATGGTGTGTGAGCTGATCGTGCATAGCGTTGCGAAGCGCTACCTCATAGCCGTGCAACACACCAAAGAGGGTTTGGGATAGCCGGAGATTCAATTCGTAAAGCTCGACGGCAGCCTTCAGGTCGCCTTTTGTTGCGCCTAGATACCGGCCTAAACGCTCTGTCGAAAGGGAAACCCGCAGCTTCGTAAGCACTTTTTGCTGGGCAACCGGATCGTTAGTCACAAGCGGGAGGGGTTTCTTATGTTTTTGCAAGTCCATGAAAACGCTAGGTTTAGTTTTCTGTTAATCCCAAATGGGAAAATGAGGGTTGACATTAATTCGGGCAAGGACGTACCATCTATTACGTAAGCTACTGGAGCCATCCATACTGACTCACGTCAGCACATGACCGGAGCAACGGATTGAATAAAGGGGAGCCTCACGGCTCCCCTTTTCGTATTTGGGTAAGGTCGTCTAAATAGCAATCCGCTCGATCTCATCTAACGAAATCTCCTCCCTCCTTCTGGGCCCGTCAGCAGCATCTGCGCGGGAATCTACTCTAAGAAGGGCGTTTGAGGCTTCATTGGAGTAAATTTTTGGGCAAACGCTTCCAAAACGCTGAAGTTGGCGTACAATTCTGGCAGACAATGTGGATTTCACGCATTGTTCCAGTTTGCGGCGCCGTATTGTACGCCAAGAACCGGTCGTCGATCGTGGGGGTTGACCTTGCGTACAATACAACCACGCTTACCTAAGTCAGGGGATCACCCCTGGCTGGCGGCTTACCGGAAAGCCCTCGGGCGCGAGGACCTCGCGCCAGTCACGCTCCGCGGCTATCATAGCGACCTCGGCGCTTTCCTCCATTGGTATGCGCCGCAGCCGCTCGAACGGTTAGCGGCTCTCGATCTGGCTCACTTCCGGCAGCACTTGAGCCGCGACCGGCATTTACAGCCTTCCTCAATCAACCGCAAGCTAGAGGCGGTCCGCCGTTTCTGCCGGTGGGCGCACGCCAGTGGCAAATTGGCCAGCAATATTGCCGCCGATGTCAAACTGCTGCGCGTTGCGCGGGGGCACCAGCCAAAGGGCCTGACGTCCCCAGAAGTTCTGGCGATTTTGCGCACCGCGGGCCAGTCTCATCACGGCCTAGCGCGGCGAAACTATGCCCTGGTGCAGATCATGCTCCAGGCCGGCCTGCGGGTGAGCGAAGTGGCCCGACTTAGCATTCGTGATCTGGAAATCCGAGATCGCGTCGGGCGAGTCAAGATTCAGGGAAAAGGGGCGAAAGAACGTATCGTGCCACTAAATACCACCGCACGAAGGGCGCTCAACGTTTACTTGCAGACCCGTTCGGAAATACACGAGCAGCAGCACGCGGTCTTCTTGAGTGAAACTGGGACGCCACTCTCCGTCCGCAGCATCCAAACGGTGATTGCAAATTTGGCCCGTCGCGCCCGTCTGAAGCGAATCCCCGTATCCGCGCACACCTTACGACACACATTCGCTTTGAACTTCCTGCAGCAGAATCCCGGCAAGCTGATCGAGCTAGCCACTTTGCTAGGGCATGAATCGCTCGATACAACGGCGGTGTATACCCAACCTTCGGAAGAGGAACTGGCTGAACAGGTCGAAAAGAGTTTGCTGAATGTGGACCGGTGACGCGGAAGAACGAAGTCGCCGGTCTGCCGTTTCTCTGCCGGAAGATCCTACCGAAGAAGAACTCGCGCGAGACTGGACACTTTCCGGCAGCGATCAAGCACAATTACAGCGTTGCCGTGGCGACGATAATCGTCGCCGCTTTGCGCTACAGCTCTGCACGCTTCGCCAATGTGGCCGGTTTCTCGAAAATTACCGCAGCGTGCCGGTCCGCATTCTGAATCACGTTAACCGGCAGCTGGCGCTACCTCCCTCGTTATCGTTGCCAGAACCAGAACGGGACGCGACGGAATCCGGTCATCAACAGCGGATTCGTGAATATCTCGGCTATCGAACCTTCGATGGCGAGGCGCGGTTGCTCCTGGAAGAACACCTCCGCGCCCAGGTCGCGCGCGGAGCGCTATCGAATGAGTTGGTGGCCTCCTCGGAAGACACACTCCGATTTTGGAGAATTGTGCTTCCGGCATCGGGCACGCTGGAGAGGCTGGCGGCCTCCCTCGCGGCAACGGGGCGCCAGGAGATCCTTCAACAGATTGCGTCCCGCATCGACATACCCATACGAAAAGAGTTTGACGAGCTACTGGAAGTCGCTCCAGGAGGGCGCCGCTCCAGCCTATTTCTTTTCAAAGAGTATCCTCCGGAAGCGACTCCTGCCTCAATCCTCGATTACCGGGAGCGCTATCGGCTCCTGGACACGACAGGCGTGGGCGGGATCGATCTGGGTGGGCTCCCGCTCACCGTCCTCGATCACCTTGCCCAACTCACGCGCAAATATGATGTTCAAGCCCTGAAGCGATTTGCGCCGGATACGCGTTACGCGATGCTTGCTTGTTTCCTGATCGAGGCCCAGAAATCATTGCTCGATCACCTAGTCAGCATGCATGACCAGTTCATGACGACGATGAACCGCCGTAGTAAGAAGGCCTTTGAAGAGCGGCATCGGGAATTTCGGCGCCGGGCCAAGCGCGGCATCGAAACACTGCTTGCGGCAATGGACATCATTTTGGATCGCTCCACGACCAATGGGGTGGCTGCTTTGTATGAACGGATGCAGGAATCCACGATCCGTAGTGCGATCGAAGATTGCCGGGAATTTCAGCGTCTCGAAGAAAACGGACTGCAAGACGAGCTGCGAGCTCGCTACCCGCATCTCCGGCGCTACCTGCCGGCGTTTCTCACTCTGCCATTTCGAGCCGAAGCTGGCTCGGAGCGACTACTGGAAGCCATCGAACTCCTCCGAGGACTAAATCAAGCAGGCGATAAGAGCCTGCCGATCGATGCGCCAGCCGGCTTCGTGCCGGCGGCATGGCGGTCCTCGTTGTTTAGGCAAGGAATGGTACCGGACCGCCGCCTCTGGGAGCTTGCCTTGGCGATGGAATTACGAGATGCGCTCCGGGCTGGCAGTCTATATCTTCCAGAGAGCCGCCATCATGTCTCGTTTTCAAACCTGATCTATGAAGAAAGCCAGTGGGCTCGGGATCGCTCGGCCGCTTACGAACAACTGAGCCTCTTTCAAGAAGGAGATGAAGTGATCGGCCATCTCCTGAAGGAGTTCCAGGAAGTCGCGAACGCCACGGAGCGGACCATGAGCAACAATCCGTTCGCTTCGATTCGCGACGGCCGTTTGAAGCTTAAAGGTCGGGATGCCCTATCGATTTCGCCCTCCGTTGCCTCCCTCCGCCGTCTCGTCGAGGCGAGTTTGGCGCGTGTACGTATCGAAGACCTTTTGCGAGAAGTGGATTCCTGGTGCGCTTTCACGAGAGAATTTCGACCCCTAGGCGGATATGAACCTCGAGCCGGGCAGATCTATCCAACCTTGTTAGCGGCCCTCATTGCGCATGGCACAAATCTGGGCATCGCCGCCATGGGCCAGAGTGCTCAGGGAATTACAGCCGATATGCTGCAGCATATTACGCAGTGGTTTCTTCGAGAAGAGACGCTGAAAGCGGCCAATGCCGTCCTTGTGAATTATCTACATCAACTGCCGCTGAGCCGAGTCTGGGGTCCTGGCATTGCTTCCTCCTCGGATGGGCAACGCTTTGGTGTTCAACAAAGTTCGCTTCTCGCGTCGTTTTACCCGCGCTACTTCGGCTACTACGAGCGCGCCGTAACGGTGTATACACATACATCAGACCAATATTCGGTCTTTAGCACGAAGGTGATCTCTTGCTCGCCGCGAGAAGCACTTTATGTCTTGGATGGCCTACTTGAAAACAATACGGTTTTGCGGCTGCGGGAGCACTATACCGACACGCATGGTTTCACCGAGCACATATTCGCTCTTTCTTACTTGCTCGGGTACTCCTTCATGCCGCGGCTTAGGGACTTGGCAGATCAGCAACTCTACCGGCTCGACCGCCATGCTTCCTATGGATGCATCAATCCGTTGTTCCGCGGGACCAGCGATAAAGAACTGATTCGCGAGCAATGGGATCCACTTGTGCGAGTGGCTGCATCGCTCAAGAACCGCACAGCTCCGGCCAACATCATCATCCAGCGCCTAGCGAACAGCTCTTCCTCCGATCGCCTCGCCGCCGCGCTGACTGCTCTGGGGCGAGTTGTGAAAACAATCTTCATCTTGCGGTACATTTCCGATGCAGATCTCCGCTACCGTGTTCAGCTTCAACTCAACCGAGGCGAATCCCGTCATGACCTGGTGTCGCGCTGCTTATTTTTTGCGAATCGGGGTGAGTTTCGGACCGGCGATGCAGAGGAGATCATGAACAAGGCCAGTTGCCTGAGCCTGCTCTCCAATGCCGTGCTGGTCTGGAATACGGTCCGCATGAGTGACATTGTCAGCCAATTGAGAAATAGTGGCCACGAAGTCTCGGATCAGGACCTCGCTCACATTTCGCCGCTGATGCATGCGCACGTTATACCCAATGGGACTTACCGGTTTCAGGAAGAGGAAGCACCGCACAGACCCTACCTTGCCACGGCGAGCTGAGAGGCCATTGCAACTGTCAACAGATTGGCATAGACTATCTATGTCGTGGCATTCGCAAACAACCGAGACGAAATTCCGCCGGGAACACTCGACATGCTGATCCTCAAAACCTTAGCCAGACGAGGTGAATTGCACGGTTTCGAGATCGCAAGTTCGATTCAGCTGCTCTCTGAGGACGTTCTTCAGGTCGAGGAGGGATCCCTGTATCCCGCTCTGCAACGAATGCTGATTAAGGGTTGGCTTACAGCAGAATGGGGCAAGACGCCGGAAAATCGTCGCGCCCGTTACTACCGAGCGACCCGTGCTGGCAAGAAACAATTGGAGCAGCAACTGGAACGCTACGAGCGAATAAGCCAGGCGATTGCGCGTATTGTTCGGCCTGCTTACGAGGCAGGGACATGACAATCGCTGAACTCTGGAGGCGAATGCTCTTCCTGTTTCGCCATGAGCGCATTTCCGAGGAAGTAGAAGAGGAAATGCGCCTTCACACAGAACTTCGTGCGAACAAGCTGGCTGAGCAGGGCCTCGATTCCCAGGAGGCTTCTTACGCCGCACAACGGCAGTTCGGAAACCGAACTTTGCTAAAGGAGGTTAGTCGAGAAATGTGGGGATGGACATCACTTGAGGCACTCGCTCAGGACTTTCGCTATGCCGGGCGTCAATTGCGTAAAAATCGCGCATTTACACTGACAGTGCTTGCCACCCTGGGCCTCTGCATTGGCGCGAACACGGCGATCTATAGCGTAATCGACGCCTTGCTGGTACGGCCGCTGCCCTATCCACAAGCAGATCGCCTGGCCAGTCTTGCCCGGTATGTGCGGTCTCCTAAAGGCGGCGGAATTGAATTCGGGATGGACGGGAACATGTGGGAAGTCGTTCATCACAACGCGACGAAGGTCCAAACAGCAGCCGAAGGGAGTGTATCGGGCGTAAACCTCGCGGCGGGAAACCGCATCGAGTATGTCCACCAGCAGCGCGTTTCATCCGGGTATTTTCACGTTCTCGGAATCCCGCCCCAGATTGGTCGCGAATTTAACAAGGTTGAGGACACAACCGGCGGTCCGGCAGTAACCGTGCTTAGTTACGGACTCTGGCAGCGCGTCTTTCACAGCAACCCGAGCATCGTCGGGCGCAGCATCGACCTCCGGGGTGAGCCATTTATTGCAATCGGTGTCATGCCGAAAAGCTTCGTCAACAAAGATAAGGCAGATTTATGGACACCCTTGCGGCCCTCGACCACTGGTGAAGGGTCGGGTACCAACTATATGGTTTTCGCCCGTCTCAAACCCGGCGTCAGCTGGAGCGAGGCCAATACAGAGGTAACGGTGCTTGAGCAACCGGTTCTCAAAGAGATGATGGGTTCGCGGGCACGCGCTGCAGGCGTCACGGCTGACATGCGTCTGGTTTCACTCCAGCGTGCGCTCACCGATGAAATCCGCGCTTCTATGTTGCCCAAGTGGGGCGCAGTAATCTTGATTCTGCTGATTGGTTGCGTGAACATCGCGGGTCTGCTGATCGCGCAGTCGGCTTCACGCCGCCGCGAGATCGCCACGCGAATGGCCCTCGGCGCACGCCGTGGCAGGATCATCTCACAACTCCTTGCTGAAAGCCTTCTGCTAGCCCTGGGAGGCGGAGTTGTCGGATTAGCTCTGGCTGCCGCAGCGCTCAACGGACTGAAGCGTCTTGGCATGGAGGGCTTCCACCTTTGGCGCCCGGTGACTCTGGACACCCGCGTGTTGCTGGCTACGCTTGCGATTGCGCTTGCCACCAGCGTTGTTTTCGGACTGATTCCTGCACTCGAGACCAGCCGGCTCGATATCCGATCCGTACTGCTCGAAGGAGGCCGCGGAACACCAGGACGTGGCCAGAGCCGCACGCGGCAGATCCTTGTTACCACGGAGATCGCCTTGGGCCTGGTGCTGTTGGCCAGCGCTGGATTGTTGATTCGCACGCTCGCTCACTTGGAGGGGCTTGATCCCGGGTTCGATCCTCGTCACCTTCTCGTCGCGCAATTGTCTCTTCAGGACGCGCACTACAAGACGGGCGCCAGCATTAATGCTCTCTTCCAGAAAAGCCTCGAACGGATACGCGTTTTGCCGGGTGTCGAATCAGCTGCGGTCGGGCTGACGCTGCCTTACCAACGGCCCTTGAATGACGGGGTCCGTATTTTGGATGGCCCGAACAAGAACGCCGAATACTCGATCACCGAGATGATTTTCGTTACCCCCGGCTATTTCGAAACACTTCGAATGAACATCAAAGGCGGCCGGACTTTCGCTGACCGCGATCGCTCCGAAAGCCAACCAGTAGTCATCGTCAATCCGGCGTTCGTCCGAAAATATTTACCCCGCCAGAATCCGCTGGGTACGCATCTGGGCTTGGGTAAGGGCCCGGCGGAAATTATCGGGGTAGTTGCCGACACGCCACAGCACAGTGGAGCCGGGAATTTCGGTCCGCTTGCCGCAACACCCACCGTCTACTTGCCATCCGCCCAGACCGGCGACGAAGGTCTTTCCATGATCTACACCTGGTTCTCGCCGAATTGGGTAGTTAGAACGCGCGGCGTGAATCGAAACCTGTTCGGCGAAATGCAAGCAGCGATCCAGGCTATCGATCCGCGGCTGCCATTTTCCTCATTCACGACCATGGAAGACTTACAGGGCAGCTCTCTTGCCAGCCAGCGGTACGAAGCCGTGCTGTTCTCCGTCTTTGCAGGGCTGGCGTTGATACTGGCGGCCATCGGCATCTATGGCTTAGTTGCGAACTCTGTCACGCAGCGAACTCGCGAAATCGGCATTCGCATGGCGCTGGGCGCTACGGTGCGCGCTGCTATCGCGAGTATTGTAAAGCCCAGCCTGAAACTGGCGGCCATCGGCACTGTGATCGGTCTGGGCCTCACCTGGTTCGCCACGGCTCTGATTCAAGACCTCGTCTGGGGCGTGCCGCCGCGCGATGCGCGAACCTATATCGCCGTTGCCGCCATCATGTTTGCAGTAACCGCCGCGGCAAGCTTGCTACCAGCGCTCCGGCTAATGAAGCTTGATCCGGCGGAAACACTCCGGGAGGAGTAGCGGCATCTAGAATAGACGCTCTTATTAATAGTTGGCGGTAGGAGCTCCCGACCTTTGTTAAAGGGTAGCCGCGTGACGGCCCCGCGGGCGCTTTACTCGGATGTTACAGGTCAACATTGCGCACAATACTCTAGAGTAATTTTTCGCATCGTTGCTGCTGCTGGGCCTTCTGTCATAGAGCTTCGTCGTGCGCGGCGACTCGTGCCCGGCAATGTGCTGCGCCATTTCGAGCGAACCGCCGTTCTTCAAATACGCCGTGATGCCGGTTGCCCGGAAGGTGTGATTGCCGATGTGAGTCCGTAAGGCCTGCAGCTTTGGCGCGGCGGGGCGGCGACATGGATCGGCTCGACCTGGCCCAGTTCGCTAATCCCTTTCTCGTCACACCAGGCCGAGAACGTTTTCATTAGCTTGCACATACGCGCGGCGCGTGTGATCGTTATGGATCTGCGTGGTAAAAAATTCAAGAACCCGTTTCCGAGCGCCTGGTTGCGCGAACAAGGGCGCTGGTACCGTTAGGGAACTCTGCGTTACGACTAGGAGGTCTTCAGTTAGAGGAGTCTTGCGGCTCATCATACCTTTCCCGCTCTGTAAGCTTAGGCCAGACGAACTCGACGTAAAGTGCGTAGGTGGCCTCCTGACAGGCCCGATATCCTTCCCCAATCATGCCGATGATCCTGTGCAGTTCTGCAATAGTGTCTGCTTGTTGCCCAAAGGTTTTGTCCAAACCAGCCGCAAGGATGTCCGCAGCTAAATGTATCCGAAGGGCGAAAGGAGCATTATTCGAGTCCCATTCAACGGTGCCAACAGCACCGGCAGGTAAATGGGTCACAGCGTATTCTGCGGTGTCGGGCTTATAGTGGCCGCCAATCTCGTTTCGGAGGTTCTTGATCTCCTTTCCTTTCGCGAGAAAGTAGGTTTTTGCTGTGTGGACACTTTTGCTTGTTCGCTGCGAGAAAACCGGGAGATGCTTTTTGAACTCGGATGACATCTGAACGGCTTCGAATGCACTGCGGAACTCCTGCAAACTGATTAATGAGCGCCGGATGTAATTACAAGACGGCGAAAGGGTCGTGGATCTCAGTAGCTCCAGGCGCAAGGCTCTGATATTGCCCACTAAGGAATTCAGTTTCCAGCCGTAGGTCTTCATACAACACCGAAATCTGCGCGATTCGGTTCATGAGCGTCGACTTCCCCCGACCGAAGACGGTCCGCAGCTCGCCTTCGCGAACGATCCTCATTTTGTCAAGCCAGATAGGCAGAAGAGCATCATGATTCTAGCTGATGTTCTAAACGTTTTGTCATAAGAATGTTCTAGGCCAGCATACCAGAAAGGAGAGCTGTTCATGTGTGATAAAGGACGTTATCACACATGAACAGGCCCGAGAGAGGACCTCATTGTGTCACTTTCTAAATTAAGTGGGCTCTTCCGCACTTTTGGTGCAAACACATTTCGAGGACAGAATGTTTTAACATTTTGGAGCGATGGCAACTCCCCCAAGCCACTCGCAAAATCTACTTTCCAATCCAAGCCTTTTGGTACTCGACC